>Ga0055483_10000045_pt1 | contig 28726 bp, 27 predicted proteins | sample RushMan_CattailN_5_FD_57938 | JGI IMG/M metagenome (GOLD analysis project Ga0055483, IMG submission 57938) | Wetland microbial communities from San Francisco Bay, California, USA, that impact long-term carbon sequestration - RushMan_CattailNLB_D2 | ecosystem: Environmental > Aquatic > Marine >... | reverse complement strand
GTAGGCGGGGGGGACCTGAGACAACTCGCCCTCGAACCTCTTCATAGCCGCCCGCAAAGCCTGGGGTGGCGGGAAGTCGGACGAGTCCTCCGACACCCGGCGGCCCGAGGCGTCATAGGTGTCGGTCGAATAGCCCAGCCGGATGGTCCCCTCGTAGGATTTCTCCTCCCCGGCCAGATAGGGGAAGAACCGGGTGGCCCGGCCCACGGCGACGAGCAGGACTCCCGTGGCGTCGGGGTCGAGTGTCCCGCCGTGACCGGCCCTCCGGATTCCGAGGATCTTCCTGACCCGCGCCACGACGTCGTGGGACGTGCAGCCCGCCGGCTTGTCGATGACGAAGAGTCCGTCCATGGCGAGGCGGCGGTCCCGGGCCCTACTTGCCGCGGCCCTGGGCTTCCCGGGCGCTGCGTTCGAGAAGCTCCTCGACGGTCCCGGGGATCTCCCGGATCAGCTTCTCGTAGGGTCCGAAGACCGTGAAGCCCGAGGCGTGAATGTGGCCGCCGCCGCCGAACTGTTCGGCCACGTAGGCCGCGTTGGCGTTGTGCTTGGACCTCAGGCTGACCCGGAACGTTTCATGTTCCATCTCCTTGAAAAACATGACCATCTCGACCCCCTTGATGGACCTCGCCAGCGTCGTGATGTCCTCGGTGTCGATTTCCTTGAGGTTCAGGGATTCGAGGTCGCGCCGGAACATGCTGATCACGGCGATGGTGCCCTTGGGGTTCAGACTCAGGGTCGAAAGGACCTTGCCCAGGAGTCGGATCTTCTCCGGCGGGTTGTTGTTGTAGAGCCTCTCGGACACGCAGATGGGGCTGGCGCCGAGGTGGGTGAGTTTTGTGCACGTCTCGAGGGCCTTGGGGGTGGTGTTGGAAAACTGGAAAGAACCGGTGTCGGAAACGATGGCACAGTACAGGTGGTTGGCCACTTCGGGCGTCAGGGTCAGGCCGAGGGCCTGGCCGAGCTCGTAGACCATCTCGCCCACCGCCGCCGCCTCGGGGTCGACCCAGTTGATCTCGGCGTAGGGGCTGTTCGAATAATGATGGTCGATGTTGATCTTGAACACGCCGCCCAGACGTTCCTGCCCGGAGCGCGACACGTCGGCGCACTCCAGCAGGATGACCGTGTCGAAATCCGCGCCCTCGATCTGGCCGATACGGATCCGGGAGATATCGGCGAAATTGCAGAACGGGAAGGGGGTATTGTCCCTGTTGACGAGGGCGACCTCCTTCCCCAGCTTGTCGCCGATGTGGCTGAGCGCCAGGGCCGTGCAGAGGGAATCGCCGTCGGGCCGGAGATGGGAGGTCACGGCAATCCGGCGCGATTCGCGGATTCTCGCGGCGATCAGGGCTCGGGGGTCAGCGGTCATGTTTCTTGGTCATCTCGATCAGGCGGTCGATCCTTTCCTCGTGCCCGGGGCCCGGGTCCAGGGCGAAAAATAACTCGGGATTATACTTTAATTTGACCCGCGAGGCAAGCGTCTTCCGGATGTACCCCTTGCGCTTCTCCAGGCGATCCATGAGCGGCCCCGGGTCGTCTGTCCCGAAGACGCTCAGGTAGACATGGGCGCTCCGGAGGTCGGCGGGCATGTCCACCCGGGTCACCGTGATGAAACCCGACGAGGCGTCCTGGAATTCCTGGACGAGGAGCCCCCCCATCTCCTCCTTGACGAGCGCCGCCACCCTGCGGGCCCGCAGCCCGCTCTTGCTCATGGTCCCTCGGGTCGATTCCTAGCAGTAGCGGATGTCATGGCCGGCGACCTCCCCTCCCTCCAGGCGCCCGGCGTCGGCCAGGACCTTGCCCAGAATCGTGTCCACCACCCCCGCCCGGCTGCTGAGCGTGACGACGGCCAGGAGAGCCCGCTGCCATTTGTCCTGATAATCGATTTCGGCCAGGGCCACGTTGTACCGGCTCCGGACCCGGTCCTTGAAGCCGTGGAGGATCCGGCGTTTGTCCTTCAGCGAGTGAGCGTAAGGGAAGAACATCTCGAGAGTCAGGACGCCTATGATCATATCGGGGCTCGCCCCTCCGCTACTCGGGCCTGACCTTCTCCCGGACGAAGGCCTCGATGGTGTCGCCGGCCTGGAAATCGTTGAACCGGTCAAGGCCGATGCCGCATTCGTGGTCCTTCTTGACTTCGGTCACGTTGTCCTTGAGGTGCTTCAGGGACGACACCCGGCCCTGATGGATGACGGACTTGTTGCGGATCACCCGGATCTCGGCGTTGCGGCTGATCTTGCCGTCCTGGACGTAGCAGCCGGCGATGGCCCCGACCTTCGGAATCTGGAACACGCGGCGGATCTCGGCCCGGCCCTGATAGACTTCCCTGATGACGGGCTCCAGCAGACCCACCAGGGCCTTTTTGAGGTCGTCGGTGAGCTGATAAATGATCTTGTAGACGCGGATTTCGACGCCTTCGGTCTTGGCCATCTCCAGGATCTTGGGGCCCGGCTTGACGTTGTAGCCGACGATGATCGCGTCGGACGCCGAGGCCAACAGGACGTCCGCCTCGGTGATGGCGCCGGTCGCGGCGTGGACGATCTTGATCTTCACCTTGTCGATGCCCAGGTTCGGGATGACCTCGCTCAGGACGTCCACGGAGCCCTGGACGTCGGCCTTGACGATGAGGGCCAGCTCCTTGGCCTGCCCGCCCTCGATCTTCTTGAACAGCTCGTCGAGTGTCGCCCGCTCCGGGCGCGCGGTCTCGTTTTTCTTCAGCCGGGAAACCCTGAACTCGGCGATCTTGCGGGCTTCGGAGATGTCGGCCACGACCTGGACGAATTCGCCGGCGGCCGGCACGGTCGAGAAGCCCATGATCTCCGCGGGCATCGACGGTCCGGCGCTCTTGAGCGTCTTACCGGCGTCGTCGAAAAGCGCCCGGACCTTGCCCGTGGCGGTTCCGGAGACGAAGACCTGGCCGGGAAGCAGGGTGCCCTGCTGGACGATCACGGTGGCCAGCGGGCCTTTCTGGGCGTCCAGGCGGGACTCCAGGACCACTCCCTGGGCGGGGGCCTTGGGGTCGGCCTTGAGCTCCTGGATGTCGCTCAGCAGGAGGATCATCTCGAGCAGGTCGCCGATGTTCTTCTTCTCCTTGGCGGACACCTCGACGCTGATGGTCTTGCCTCCCCAGTCCTCGACCAGAAGATTCTCCCTGGAGAGCTGCTGCTTGACCCGCTCCACGTTGGCCTCGGGCTTGTCGATCTTGTTGATGGCGACGATGATCGGGACGTTGGCCGCCCGGGCGTGATCGATGGCCTCCTTGGTTTGGGGCATGATCCCGTCGTCGGCGGCGACGACCAGCACGACGATATCCGTGAGCTTGGCCCCCCGGGACCGGAGCAGGGTGAAGGCCTCGTGGCCCGGCGTATCGACGAAAGTGATGGCCCGGTTCTTGACGGACACGCGGTAGGCGCCGATGTGCTGGGTGATTCCGCCCGACTCCTTGTCCACCAGTTTGGAAGTCCGGATGGCGTCGAGGAGGGTGGTCTTGCCGTGGTCGACATGGCCCATGATGGTCACGACGGGGGAGCGCGGGACGAGGCCGGCCGGGCGGCTCTCGGCTTCCAGCCGGATGGCCTGCTCCAGGGTGGCGAATTCGACGTCGAAGTCGGTGGTCTGGGTCAGCGCCGCGGCCACCGCCTCGTCCACGAAATCGTCGGGCCCGGCGGGGACGCCCCGGGTCGCCAGCTTCTTCTGGAGGTCCCTGGGCTTGACTTTCATCCGTTCGGCGGCGTCTTTGAGGACCATGCCTTCGCGGAGGAGGAGCTTCAGACGCGGCTTGGGCTCGGATTCCTTGGCTTGTTTTTTGACGGTTGCTTTTTTGGTTGGCTCATTCATGCGCTTATTCTTGCTTTATGGAAATTTTCCAGCCCACCAATCTGGAGGCCAGCTTGACGTTGATGCCTTTTTTGCCGATGGCCAGGGACAGCTGGTCGCCGGGAACCATCGCTTCCATGGTCCTTTCGGCCCCGCCTGTTATGGCCAGGCGGCTCACCCTGGCCGGGCTCAGGGCCGCCTTTGCGTAGGCCAAGGGGTCGGACGACCATTCGATAATGTCGATCTTCTCGCCCCGGAGCTCCTTGGAGATGGCCAGGATGCGGTTCCCCTTGACGCCGATGCAGGCCCCGATGGCGTCGACATCCCTCTCCCGGCTGATGACGGCGACCTTGGCCCGCTCGCCCGGCTGCCGGATGACGTCCTTGATCTCGATCGATCCGTTGGCGATCTCGGGAATCTCGAGCTCCAGGAGCTTGGCCAGGAACCGGGGGCTGGTCCGGGACACGATGATCTGCGACCCCTTGGCCCCGCGCAGCACCTGGACGATGACCGCCTTGACCAGGTCGCCCCGCTGGAACGCGTCATTCGGCAGATTGTCCCGCAGCGGGAACGAGACCTCGGTCTTGGCCACTTCGAGCACCAGGGCGTTGTCTTCGTTCCGCCTCACCACGCCGGTGACGATCTCCCCCATCCTCGGGGCGAATTCCCCGTAGATCTTTTCCTGTTCGGCGTCCCGGACCTTTTGGAAGATCACCTGCTTGGCCGCCTGGGCGGCGATGCGCCCCAGCGTTTCTGAGGGCAGGTCGATCTCGACCTCCTCGCCCGGACGGGCTCCGGGACGGATCCGGCGGCCTTCCTCGATCGAGATTTCGACGGCCGGGTCGGACGGCTCCGCGACGATCCGCTTGACGGCGAAAACCCGCAGTTCCCCTTTTTCGGGCTTGAAGAGAATCCGCACGTCCTCGTTCTGGATGAAGTGTGTGGCGCAGGCCGCCTTCAGGGATTCTTCGATGGCCTGGATGATGACGCGCGGTTCGACATCGCGCGCTTTGCTCAGCTGCAGGATCGTATTCCAGACGTTGACCTTCATCGGTTGTTCTCAAATCCCTTCGGGGAGAGCCTAGAATTCAAGATTATAGCGAAAAAGCCCCCGGAGTGCAATCGGGCCTCGGGGCGGACCGTCCCGTGCCCCGCTTTCCCGCCCGCGTCATGTGCACGGGATCGCCACGGCTTCCGGCAACGGGAAGCCTCGTGATGACAAGAGGGACCCGAGGCCCCGCGTCAGTCGTCGGCGAGCTCGCCGTGGAGGCTGTAGGGACCGCAGCCCAGGATGCGCACGGTCACGAAATCGCCGGTCACGTCGCGTCCCGAGGAGAAGTTGACGACCTGGCCGCCTTCGGTCCGGCCCGAGAGCCGGCCGGCTCCCTTCGGGCTCGTCCCCGTGCAGAGAACCCGCAGGTCGCGGCCGACGAACGACCGGTTGACCTCGAGCTGGATCCCTTTCTGCAGGTTCTGGAGCTCGACGAGCCGGCGCCTCTTCACGTCCCGCGGCACGTCGTCCGCCATCCGCGCCGCCGCCGTCAGGGGCCTCGGCGAGTATCGGAAGGAGAAGATATTGGCGAAGCGGACCGTTTGCAGGGCCCGGCACGTCTCCTCGAAGTCCCGCTCCGTTTCTCCCGGGAATCCGACGATGATATCCGTGCTCAGGAGGATGCCGGGCAAGGCCGCCCTCAGGGCCCCGACAAGGTCCAGATACTCCTCGCTGCTGTAGCCTCTGTTCATGCGGCGGAGGACGGCCGTGGACCCGGACTGGAGCGGCAAGTGGAGCTGGCGGCAGATTTTCGGATTCGCCGCAATGGCCCCGATGATGTCCGGGCCGAAGGCCGCGGGATGCGAGGTGATGAACCGGACCCACGAAATTTCCGGCGCCGTGCACACGTCTCCCAGAAGTTCCGCGAAACCCCGGCCAGTTTCGGGGTCGCGATACGAATTGACGTTCTGGCCCAGAAGCTGAATCTCCCTGTAACCCGCCCCGGCCAGGCTTCGCGCCTCCCGGAGGACGGCCGGCCGGGGCCTGGACCTCTCCCGGCCCCGGCTGAATGGGACGACGCAGTAGGCGCAGAAATTGTCGCATCCTTCCATGATGGTGACGTATCCGCTGACCCGGCTTTCCCTGAGAGTGTCCGGAGGCTCGCCCCCGGGCCAGCCCCGCCGCCGCCCGGTCCGCAAGGGGCGCGACCCGGCCGCGGCTTCCACGATGGCCGCGATTTCGGCGTAGTTGTCCGGGCCGACGACGAAGTCGACGAAAGGCTTTGTCCTGAGGATCTCTCCCTTCTGCAACTGGGCGACACACCCCGCGACGCCGATGAGCACGGCCCGCTTCTTTTTCTGGGCGGCCAGCCGCCCCAGGTAGGAATAGAGCTTTTCCTCGGATTTTTCCCTGACCGCGCAGGTGTTGACGATGACGACGTCGGCCTCTTCGGCCGACCCGGTCGGGCGGGCCCCGGCCGCCGCGAGATTTCCGGCCAGCCGCTCCGAATCGTTATCGTTCATCTGGCAGCCGAAGGTCCGGATAAAGAACCTCCGGCCCGTGATCGGGCGGCTCATCGATGCGTTCTCATGGCGGTCTCCGGACTCCCGGTATTATACATGAAACGGTCCGTTGGGCCGGGCAGGGCACGGGCCGCCCGGAGGTCAGAGAAGGGCGTCCAGGATGTCGACGGCGTCGGTTATCAGACGCTCGCACCGGATTTCGTGGAGGTGATGGTCGTCGGCATACTTCGCGCCTTCGGGAGTCCCGATGTCGCAGCCGAGGAGGTCCCGGCAGCGGAAGGCGCCGTGGCGGTCCGTAAACCGCCGAACGAACTCGCGGACGAGGGCATAGGTGGCATCCCTGGCCGCCGAGTCGTCGGCCCTGACCCGGCCGTGCTTCAGCCCGATGACCATGAAGGCCCCGGTCACGGCGCCGCACCAGTCGGCCGTGCGGGCGATGCCCCCGCCGAACGCCTGGGATATCCTGAGAGCCGTGTCCCTGGCCAACCCGAAGTCTTCGGCGCAGACCGCCAGGACGGCCTGGGAGCAGCTGAACCCCTGCTTGAAAAGTCCGAGGGCCTGTTCCGTTTTCGTCAACATCCTTTCGTTTCCTTCCCGGAGTCGAGCGTGAGGAGCTCGCGGGCGATTTCGAGGGCCGCCTCCGTCAGCCGGCTGCCGGAAACGAGGCGGGCGATTTCGGAAATCCTCTCCTCGCTCCCGAGCAGGCCGGCCGTGGTAAAGGTCCGGTCCCTCGCGACGGTCTTGTCCACGCGGAAGTGATGGGAGGCCGAGGCGGCGATCTGGGGGAGGTGGGTGATGCAGATCACCTGGTGGCGGGAGGCCAGCGCCCTGAGTTTCCGGGCGATGCACTCGGCCGTCCGGCCGCCGATCCCGGCGTCGATTTCGTCGAAGATCAGCGTCTTGACGGGGCCCGACTCCTTGTCCAGGGACTTCAACGAGAGCATGATCCTGGACAGCTCCCCTCCGGAGGCGATGCGCCGCAGGGGCCGGATCTCCTCGCCCGGGTTGGGCGACATGAGGAACTCCACGTCCTCGGTGCCCTGGTCGCGGATGGTGCCGGGGTCGCCTGCCGAAGGGGCCACACGGGTGACCTGGATGCTGAAGCGGGCCTTTTTCATTCCCAGGACGGCGATCTCCTTTTCGACCCGGCGTTCGAGGTCGGCGGCGGCGGCCGCCCGGAGGCCCGCCAGCCGGCCGGCCAAGGCGGAGTACTCGTCGAACTTCCGGCCGATTTCCGAGGCGATGCCCTCGCGCCGTTCTCCGCCGGCCGTGAGCGAGGCCATTTCCTTCCTCAGTCCGGCCAGGCGTTCCAGTACGTCCTCGACTCCCGGGCCGTACTTCCGCTTGAGTTTTTCAATGACGCTCAGACGTTCCTCGAGGGCCTCGGGATCTTCCGGCGGCTCGGCCGTCCGGTCTTTGAACCTGATGAGGGCCTCGGCGGCGTCCTTGACCAGGATCGCGGATTCCTGGAGCGCGGCCCGGAATTCCCCGAAGGAGGGGTCATAGGCGGCCAAATCGCCCAGCGCGTTCCGGAAATCGGACATGAGATGGACGATCGAATCCTCGCGCAGGTAGGCGGCCTCGAGGGCCCTGTCCACCAGGGCCGCGATCTTCTCGGCGTTCTTGAGCAGATCGCGCTGCCTCAGCAGGCCCTGGTCCTCTCCCGGTTTGAGGTCCGCGGCCTCGATTTCCCGAACCTGGAAGGAAACGAAATCGAGGCGCTGTTCCCGCTCCCGCTCGCGCGCCTCGAGGTCGGCCTTCTCCTTCAAGAGGGCCCTCAGCTCGCGAGCGGCCCGGGCGACGCCGGCCACCGGGGAGGAATCGGCCAGGAAATCGTCCAGGAAGCGGAGATGGTTCTCGAGATGGAGCAGGAAGACGTGGTCGTTCTGTCCGTAGATGTCGACGAGCTGGGGGCCGAGCTCCTTGAGCCTGCGGACCGGAACCAGGACGCCGTTGATGTAGGCCTTGCCCGACCCCTGGGGGGAAACCTGGCGCTGGATGAACAGCTGCCCGTCCCCGGCAGGCGGAATGCCGCCGAGGTCGACCTCGGTCCCCGAAACGTCGAACCCGGCCTCGACGGCGGCCTCGCGGCTGCCCGTTCGGACGAGATCGGCCGAGGCCTTGTCCCCGAGAAGAAGTCGGATGGCGTCGATGATCACGGACTTCCCGGCCCCCGTCTCGCCGGTCAGGATGGAAAACCCCCGGTCGAACCGGAGTTCGAGGTCCTCGATCGTGGCCAGGTTCCTGACGCGCAGGAAAGTGATCATGTCCCGGCCGTCCTACCTGAGGATGAACCTCGTGTTGACGAGTTTGTAGGGGACCAGGGCCCGTTCCATATTGATGCGGCCGTAACCGATGAGATCATCCCGCCCGGGGTCGCTGGCCGCGTTGACGTCGTCGGCCGTGTAGCGGATCACGTTCATGAGGTCCCCGGGAATGAGCCAGGGCTTGACGCTGAGGAGGAGCGCGGCCATTCCCGCGACGTGGGGCGCCGCCGCGGACGTGCCGGAGCCGAACGCGTAAGGGAGGTATCCGGGTCCTGCGTACCACTCGGGGACGGGCCCGAGGATGTAGACGCCCGGAGCGGCCACGTCCACCTCGGGTCCGGAGTTGGAGAAGGAGGCCCAGGCGTCCTCGTAGTCCGTGGCCGAGACAGCCAGGACGTACTCGGCATAGGCGGCCGGATAGGCGACCGGCCCGCCCTCGTTCCCGCTCGAGGCCACGATGACGACGTTTTTCTCGAAGGCGTACCGGCAGGCTTCCTCCAGGGCCAGGTCGGGCTCCTCGCCGCCCAGGCTCAGGTTGATCACCTTGGCTCCGTTGTCGGCGGCCCAGGTCAGGCCGTCGATGAGGTCGCTGTAATACCCGTTCCCCTCGGCGTCCATGACCTTGACGGGGAGGACCATGCAGTTCCAGGCCACGCCCGCGATCCCCTCGTCGTTATCGGTCTCGGCCGCCGCGACGCCGGCGACGAAAGTGCCGTGGCTGTTGTCGTCGGTGGCGTCCATATCGCCGTTCACGAAGTCCCGGCCCGTCGAGATGACCTTGTTCACGAGCTCGGGGTGGGACATGTCCACGCCCGTGTCGAGGATGGCGATGACCACATCGGGCGAGCCCTTGGTCCGGTCCCAGGCGGCCCTCGCCTTGATATCGGCATCGGCCTTCGTCCGGGGCTGGATGTCCGGGCCGATATCGAGGACGATGCCGTGGTTATAGAGATTGTACTGGTAGGGGCTGAAGAAGGGGTCGTTCGGGGTGACCGAGATGTGAGTCCGGAAATCGGGGCCGGCGTAGTCCATGTCGGGGTTCAGGCGGAGCATGGCAACGGTTTGGCCGGCGCTCAGTCCCTCGGGCACCCGGGCTTTGAAGAAACCCAGCCGGAGGGTCGGCTTGACATCGCGGAGCCCGTAGCTCTCGAGGACGGCACGGGCCGCGTCCGCGGAAACGCCGGGCTTGAACCTGAGGAGTACCCGGTCGGTGGCCGAGAAGGGCGCCGAGGGGCTCCTGAGGCCTTCGAACCGCAGGGCCTGACCGGCCCGGCGCACATCCCGGCCGGGCCGCTTGGTCTGTTTCTGCTGGACGGCCCCGGCCGACAATAAACCCGCGACCAGGAGGGCGGCCAGGACGGCCGGCATTCTGATGGAGCGCCTCTTCCTGATCCACATCATCAGATCCTCCTTTTATCGGAATACGTACAGGACACCGAAGGACACGACGGCGTCCGCGCCCCCGGAGTAGGGGAGTATTCCCAGCCTTCCCTCCACGGTGAAACGGGGGGACAGCTCGTACTCGGCGCCCAGGGCGATGTCGATGACGCTCTTCCCTTTGACCGACTGGTTCTGGGACCCCGAGAGTTCGCCGAGCGTCTCGGTCATCGCGAAGCGGCCCCACAGCCAGTCGGCCGACACCGAAACCGAGGGGACGAATTTGCCCAGCGACTTCACGACGAGCCTCGGTCCCGCCGAGGCCTGGGCCCAGGTCGGCTTGCCTTCGGCCGTCCCCTCCACAGCGAATCCCTCGAGGGGCCACGTTTTCGTGAACCCTATAGAAGAGACGATCCGGCCCACGGCCTGAATCTCAATCGTCCTCGATCTGAGCACGGTCGCCCGGGCCTCGGCTCCCAGGGCCAGGCCGGTCGCGAACCCGGATTCGTAGTCCAGGCTGATGGGAAGACGCCTGAATTCCAGCCCGTCGAAGTCCGAAAGGGCGATCCCGGCGCTGAGAGCCAGGTCCAGGCCGGAACCGAAACCGACCACCTGCCGGGCCGTGACGAGCACGGCGGAAAAGCCCGACGAGCCGGCTCCCTCGTCCCACGAGATCGCGTGTGACAGGTATTCGAGGCCGAGCCCGGACTTGAAGGCGGGCCGGTCGGCCGAAAAGGCCGGGCCCGCCGCGGCCAAGGCCAGGAGGCAGGCAACCAGACCGGCGGCATGATGCGGCCGCCGGATTCGCTGACCCATGTTCAACCTCCGTCGGCGGGTGTTCGGGCTTACGGGGCCTTGCCGGGTCCCGGTTTCTTGCGCGATTCGATGTCCTTCAGGCGGCCCGTCGCATTCTTGACCAGGCCGCTCTGGGGATAATCGGAGATGAGCTTGGTGAAATAGGGCACGGCCTGGTCATCCTGGCCGAGCCTGAAGTAGCATTCTCCGATGGTGAAGTAGACCTGGTCCATCCCGGTGTAATCGGGATACGTGGTCATGACCTCGGTCAGCCTGTCGATGGAGGCTTTGTAGGCCCGCTGCCGCACGTAGACCTGGGCGATCCCCAGGACGTGCTCGGCCAGCCGCTCCTCGCACTCCTTGATTTTTTCCTGGGCCGTTTTGGCTTGGTCGCTGGCAGGATAATCGGCCACGGTTTTTCGGAACTCGGCCAGAGCCTGCCTGGTCTTGGTCTGGTCGCGGCCCGGCTTCAAGGCCTTCTTGAAGTAGGTCATGGCGATCTGGTATTGGCAGTAGGCGGCCGAGGGGCTGTAGGGGTAGGCCTTGATGAATTCCCGGTACTCCGCCGCGGCCAGGATCATGCTGCCCTCGTCCCCCTTATTGAAATAGGAGTCGGCGATCAGCAGCTTGGCCCGCTGGGCATAGAAGCTCTTGGGAAAGGAATCGATGACCTGACGGAGATACAGCAGGCCCTTTTCCTGGTCCTTCTTGATGGCCTGCTCCCCGAGCTTGAACAGCGCCTCGTCGGAGGAGGCGACCTCCGGGGAGATCTGGACCGGCTGTTTCTTGCAGCCGGCCGCGAAAGCGAGCGTGAGAGCGAGAACGAGGGTGCCGGCGGTTCTGATCGCGGCATGAGGTCTCATGTCAGGTATCCTTTTGGCCGCTCGCGTCGAGGGCCCTGCGTTTCATTTCCCGGATGACCCGGGCCGGGTCCGGCGCCTCGAAAATGGCCGAACCGGAGACGACGATATCCATGCCCGCCCGGACCAGGTCTTCGAGGTTGTCGAGGTTGATCCCGCCGTCGACCGCGACCGGGATGTCGCGCCCTTCCCGCCGCAGCCAGTCCTTGAGGCGCCGGATCTTATCGAGGCTGGAGGGGATGAAAGACTGCCCGCCCCAGCCGGGGTTGACCGACATCAGAAGGAGGTTGTCGATGTCGCCGAGGATCTCCTCGAGCAGGCGGATCGGGGTTCCGGGGTTGAGGGCCAGGCCCGACTTCCGCCCGAGCTCCCGGATATGGGTCAGGTCCTTGTTGTGGTGAACCGTGGCCTCGAGGTGGATGTAAATCGTATCGGCCCCGGCCTCGTGGAAAAGAGGCACGAAGGCCCGCGGGTTCTCCACCATGAGATGCACCGCGAGCGGCAGGCGGGTGATCCCGCGCAGGGCCGACACCAGCCGGGGACCCAGGGTCAGATTCGGGACGAAGTGGCCGTCCATGATGTCGACGTGGACGAGGTCGGCGCCCGCGTCCTCGGCCAGTTTGACGGCGTCGCCGATCCGGGCAAAATCGGCCGACAGTATCGAGGGCGCGATCAGGGGCCTCACCGGCTGACCTCCAGGGTGATCAGGTTGCGCTTCTGGACCCTGAAGCCGCTGCGCGGGAATTGCCCGACGATGACCCCGGAAGGCTGGCCGGGATAGTAGACATAGTGGATATCCGCGACCTTGAAATCCAGCGACTTCAGCCGGGCGATGACGCGTTCTGCCCTCAAGCCGATGAGGTCCGGCATGAGATACCGGGCCTCGCTCCCGCCCTGGCTGAGCATGAGGCCGACCGGAGAGCCGCGCTCCGCCGCCTCGCCGGGCGAGGGCTCCTGGGCGATGACCCGGCCGGCGGGATACCGTATCGTGTGGATCTGGGTCAGCTTCCCCCGCGCCAGCCCGGCCTCCTTGAGGAGTTGGAGGGCCGTCTCGAGGCTCTTGTTCTCGACGTCGGGCACCGTGACCCGGCGGCTGCCGGCGCTCGTGACGACCTGGACGACCTTGGTCACCCGGAGCCGGGAGTGGGGAGCCGGGTCCTGAAGGAGGATGAGGCCGCGGGCCGCCGTGTCGCTGAATTCCGTCCCCCCCTGGGCCAGGAGGAGGTCTTTTTTCTTCAGCTCCTCCTTGGCTTCTGCCACGGTCCTTCCCGTGAGGTCCGGCACGTTGACCGCCTCGCCCTTGAGGATGACCTGGGAGAAGATGATGGCTGTCAGAAAGAAGAGAATGAGAAAAGCCAAGCCATAAACGGCCGCTCTCGGCAGGAATATCTTCGACATGTGTGATGTTCGCGCTGCGGATTCGGGCACACTCTTACTTACCACAGATTCCCAACCAAGTAAACACGGAAAAGGTTGCCCGCGATTGCCCCTGGTCCGGCTTTTTCCTATAATGGGGCTTCCGGTAAAGGAGAGCGCTCATGATGACCTATTCGGATTTTCGGAGCGATACGGTGACCAGACCGACCGAGGCCATGAGACAGGCCATGGCGGCCGCGGTGGTCGGGGACGACGTCCTTGGGGACGACCCGACCGTCGCCGAGCTCGAGAGCCTTGCGGCCCGGACCATGGGCAAAGAAGCGGCCCTGTTCTGCCCGTCGGGGACGATGGCCAACGCGATCGCGGTCAAGATGTGGACCAACGCCCTGGAGGAGGTCATCGTCGAGGAGCGGTCCCACATCTACAACATGGAATCGACGCACATGACCTTCATCTCCGGGGTGACGCCCCGGCCGATCCGCTCCCATCGGGGGGCGATGGACCCGCGGGACGTCCTGGCGGCCGTCCGCAAGCCGAACGTCCACACCCCGCGGACTTCCCTCGTCTGCCTGGAAAACACCCACAACAACTGGGGCGGCGCCGTGGTCCCCCTGGATAATTTCCGGGCCATCAGAACGATCGCCGACGAGCAGGGACTCCGGGTCCATCTCGACGGCGCCCGGATCTTCAATGCCAGCCAGGCTTCGGGCGTCCCCGTGGCGGAGTATGCGAGGCCCGTGGACTCCCTGATGTTCTGTTTGTCCAAGGGCCTGTCCGCCCCGGCGGGTTCGATGCTCGTGGCCGATCACGAGCGCATCGAGTTCGGACGGAGGCTGAGGAAGGCCCTGGGCGGCGGGATGCGCCAGGTCGGCGTCCTGGCCGCGCCGGGCCTCATTGCCCTGACCCAGATGGTCGAACGGCTGAAGGAGGACCACGCCCGCGCCAAGACCCTGGCCCGGGGCATCGAGGGCCTGCCGGGCGTGCGGATCGATCCGGAGTCCGTGGAGACGGACATCGTCATCTTCGGCTTCGACCATCCCTCGATCACAGTCGTCGCGATGCTGGAGAAAATGAAAGCCAAGGGCATCCTGGCCCTGGCCGTTGCCGGCGGCATCCGCATGGTGACCCACAAGGACGTCGGAGACGAGGACGTCGATAGGGCGGTCCGGGCCTTCAAAGAGATCCTGGCCTGAAGTGTCCGGCCCGCCCGGAGAGTAAGACCGCCGTTCCGTAGACCCGGCACCGATCCTCGAATCCCGGCGTTCTGTACGAATAACTCAGGCCAGGCGGTCGGCGATGAGCTGGGCGATATCCTTCACCTCGACGTCTTCGCGATTCTTGTCCTTGAGCCCGTCCTTGAGCATCGTCAGGCAAAACGGACAGGCGACCGCGGCCAGGCCGGCTCTCGACCGGATGACCTCGTCGACGCGCAGATGGTTGATGCGCCGGCCCAGCGACTCCTCCGTCCACATCAGCCCGCCTCCCGCGCCGCAGCAGAAGCTGTGGAGGCCGTGGTTGCCCATCTCCCTCCGTCCGGTTCCCAGGACCGAAGCCAGCAGTTGCCGGGGCTCCTTCACCAGCCCGTTGTGGCGTCCGAGGTAGCACGGGTCGTGATAGGTGTAGGCCTCGCGGCGGTCGGGAGGTTTCAGGCTGACCCGGCCGGATGAGAGGAGCTCCCGGATCAGCTCGACGTGGGAAACGACCTCGATGGCCCGAAGCCGGTCCTTGTCCCCGGCGCTCAAGCCGGGGACCGTGTCCAGCAGCTTCGGATATTCGTGTTTGAACGTGTTGTAGCCGTGCGGACAGATGGTCACGATCCTGCGGACGCCGTGTTCCCTGAAAAGGGAGATGTTTTCCTGGGCCAAACTTTGGAAGAGGTACTCGTTGCCCAGCCGGCGGGCCGAATCGCCGCAGCACTTCTCATCGGTTCCCAGGGTGCCGTACCTAACTCCGGCCCGGCCGAGAATCTCGGCCAGGGCCCGGGCGACCTTGCGGCCGGCGTCGTCGTAGGCGCCGAGGCAGCCCACCCAGAAGAGCACCTCGGCGTCCCGTACCGTCGAGATGTGCATCACGTCCAGGCCTTTGGCCCAGTCGCCCCGCTTCGCGAAGCCGAGGCCCCACGGGTTGGCGTTGGTCTCCAGGTTCCGGAACAGGGCGTTGAGCTCCTGCGGGAAGCGGCTTTCCATCAGGACCTGGCTGCGCCGCGTTCCGACGATCTTATCGATGTGCTCGATCTCGACCGGACAGACTTTCATGCAGGCGCCGCACGTCGTGCAGGTCCAGATCTCTCCCTCGGTGAACGTGCCCGGAACGAGCCCGGCCAAGTCCTCGCGCTTTCCGGAGACCACGGCGGCATGGTTGGCGAGAAGACCGCGCTCCAGGTTGTAGACGATCATTTTGGGAGACAGCGGCTTGCCGCTGGCGAAGGCCGGGCAGGCGTCCTGGCAGCGGCCGCACTCCATGCAGGCAAAGGCGTCGAGGTCGTCTTTCCAGCTGAACTCGGTGAGCTTTTCGACGCCGTAGACCTCCGAGTTCTCCAGGTCGATCGTCTCGAGCTCCCCGCTGGGGGCGTCCCGGCGGAAGAACACGTTGAAGGGGCCCGCGAACATGTGGAGGTACTTGGAATGCGGGACATAGGCGATGAATGCGTAGACAACGACGATGTGGGCCCACCAGGCGATCCTGAAATTGGACGCGACGGCCTCCGGGCTCAGGCCCGAGTTCCGGATGGCGCCGGCGATCGAGGTCCCGAGAAAGGACAGGCGAGCCGGGTCCGGGTGATGGGCGACGGCGAAGCCCTCGAAATAGAGGTAGGTCAACGTGGCCAGGGTGATAAGGGCGTAGATGACGGCCGAATCCCCCGGCGTCGTGGCGTAGGCCTTGGGCCGGAGAACGAAGCGGCGAAAGGCGAGAAACGCCACGCCGGCCATGACCGCCACGGCCGCCGCGTCGATGAGGAACGAGAAGAAGAGGCCGAACCACCCGGAGCCGAAGAGGGAGAATCCGCTGAAGAATCCCTCCAGGGTGTGATTCAGGGTCATGGTGTCGAAGGACAGGGCGCCGTAAAAAATGAGGACGTGCATCAGGCCCGTGAAGGGCCTCTCGCCGCGGATCGTGCATCTCTGGAGCAGGACGCGGCCGGTCGCGTGCCCGAGCCTCTTAAGCGGGGCGTTCCAGCGCGGCCTGGGCCCGCCGGCCCGGATGATTTTCAGCCGCCGGAGGATGGGATGGAGGAAGGCGCCGGCCGCGGCCAGGATGAGAAATGCAAAGATGACTTTTTCCCACGCTGTCAGCATGCCGCCCTCCTTCTCGATCGCGTTCCCTTCTCTCGGCGACGCCCCCGGCTTCCGCGGCGGCGGGGGCGTTCGAAGCCGTCCCTTTTTTACAGATTTGCCCAGGCCGTGTCAAGGAAGGCGACGATTCCCTTACGAATAAGGCGGGGTTAACAGGAGCGGGCAAAATGTCTATAATGGGGCTCCCGAATACCCGAAAGGAACGACCATGGCCGAGACCAGAGACATCATCATCATCGGAGGCGGCCCCGGAGGCTATGTGGCAGCGCTGCGCGGCGCCCAGCTGAAAAGGAAAGTCACCCTGATCGAGCGGGACCGGGTGGGGGGGACCTGCATCAATTACGGGTGCATCCCCACCAAGTACCTTCTCCACGTGACGAAGGTCTACAAGGAGATCAGGTCGGCCGGCGTGTTCCGGGGGCCGAAAGAGGCGATTTCGGTCGACTGGCCGGCCATCCACGAGGGCCGCAGATCGGTCGTCGACAGGCTGGTCAAAGGGATCGTTTTCCTCCTCGAAAAGGCCAGGGTGGAGATCGTCAAGGGCACGGCCGGGATAGGTCCCGACAAGACGGTGACGGTCCTTACGGCGGAGGGGGAACGGCATTTCGTGGCCGAACACATCGTCATCGCCACTGGGAGTCGGGCGGCCGGACTGCCCTTTCTCGAGGCCGACGGAAGGACGGTCCTGACCAGCACGGAGGCCCTCGAGCTGGCCGACATCCCGAAGAGCCTCCTCATCGTCGGGGCCGGGGCGATCGGCCTCGAGATCGGGTCGCTCTTCCACCGCCTCGGCACGGACGTGACCGTCCTCGAGATCATGCCCGGCGTCCTGCCCGGGTCAGACAGGGAATCGGCCCTGCGTCTCGAAAGGATCCTCAAGAAGCAGGGACTCAAGGTTTTCACTCACATGAAGATCGAAGAAGCCGGGGCCGGGGAGGGCGGCGTCGTCTGCAAGGGCACCTGCCTGCGAACCCGGACCCCGTTCGAATACGGGGCCGAAAAGGCCCTCCTGGCGGCCGGCCGGAAGCCCAACGTCGCCGGCCTCTTCAACGGCCCTCCCGCGGTCGAACTGGGCAGCGGGGGTTTCATCAAGGTCGATCACCGGATGGAGACCACCGCCCGGGGCATCTACGCCATAGGCGATGTCGTGGGCGGCAAGCTTCTGGCCCACAAGGCCTACCATGACGCGGTCGTGGCGGTCGAGAATGCCTCGGGGCTCGACAGGTCCGTGGATTATGACGCGTTGCCGTCTGCCGTGTTCACGGATCCTGAATTCGCGACGGTCGGACTGACCCAGGAGGAGGCGGCGGAGAGAGGAGTCAAGGTCCGGACGGGGGTCTTCCCCCTCCAGGCGAGCGGGCGGGCCCTGACGATGGACAGCACCGACGGCATGATCAAGATCGTGGCCGACGAATCAGGGCGGGTCATCGGGGCCCATCTCCTCGCCCCCGGGGCCTCGGACATGATCCCGGTGCTGACCGTGGCCATCGCGAAGAGAATGACGGTCGAGGAGATCGGCTCAACGATCTACGTTCATCCGAGCCTGTCGGAGGCCATCGGCGAGGCGGCCCTCAAAGTCAACAACGAGGCGCTCCATCTCTTGAACATCTAGCCCGGAATCCTCAAAAACAGGGGGGCCTGGCCCGGGCCGGGAATCTTATCGCCCCTCGGAATTTGCATAACGCGGGGGTTTTGGCTAAAATCGTTATCTTTTATCGGAACAGTATGATTGAACTGGCGCTGGCTTTTCTGGTCTTCGGGCTGCTGGCCCTGGTGATGATTTTCATCAACTCCATCCTGGGCCCGCATAAGCCGAACCCCGCCCGCGAGAAACCGTTCGAATGCGGCAGCACGCCTCTCCAATCCGGCATCCCTCCCGTTCGCATACCGTTTTTCCTGATCGCCCTGCTCTTCCTGCTTCTGGACGTCGAGGCCGTCTTCTTCTTCCCCCTGGCCCTGGCCTTTCGGGGGCGGGGGATGGCGGGGCTGGCGGCCCTCGGCAGCTACATCCTCGTCCTCGGCCTGGGATTCGTCTACGCCTGGAAGAAAGGCGTTTTCAGCTGGTCATGAGCTCCGCGAATTTCCTGTCGACCCGCTTCGAAACGGCCCTCGGCTGGGCCCGGAAATTCTCGCTCTTCCATTACCCGTTCATCACAGCCTGCTGCGGCATGGAGTACATGTCGACGGCCTGCGCCCACTTCGACCTGGACAGGTTCGGCGCCGGGCTGACCAGGTTCTCCCCCCGCCAGGCGGACATGCTGTTCGTGGTCGGGACGGTGACCCACAAGCTGGCGCCCGTCCTCAGGACGGTTTACGAGCAGATGATGGAACCCAAGTGGGTCGTCGCCTTCGGGGCCTGCGCCGTGAGCGGCGGCATCTACCAGAACTACGCGGCCGTTCAAGGCATCGACAGGATCATTCCCGTCGACCTCTACATCCCCGGCTGCCCGCCCCGCCCGGAGACTGTCCTGGACGGCCTGATCAAACTCCAGGACAAGATTCAGAACCAGAAACAGGACTGGCGATGGTCAAAGAAGAGCTGATCGCCGAGATCACCGGGCGGTTCGGCCCGGCCGTCATCTCGGCCTCCGAGGCCGGCGGGGAGCAGGTTCTGTGCGTCCGCCGGGAGGCCTTCCGGGGCCTGATGGAAGGTCTGAAGTCCGCGCCCTTTCTTTATGTCATGCTGCTCGACGCCACCTGCGTCGACTACTGCCCCGACGGGAAGGGTTTCGAGATGGTCTATCACCTCTATTCCCTCGAGCGTAACACCCGTCTCAGGCTCAAGGTTTCGCTCCCCGGGGAGAACCCGGTCATCGCCTCTCTGGCGCAGCTCTGGAAAAACGCCGAGTGGCTCGAAAGGGAAGTGTTCGACATGTTCGGGGTCCGGTTCGAGGGCCATCCCTACCTGCGGCGGATCCTGCTGTACGACGAATTCGAGGGCCATCCCCTGAAGAAGAGTTATCCGTGGCGGAAGGAACAGCCGCGGATTGCCCTGAAGGACAAGGACTGAGATGGAGAGCCGCATCCAGAACGAGGCCCGGCCCGGGACGATGCTTTTGAACATGGGTCCCTCCCATCCCGCCATGCACGGGACCGTGCGGATCATGGTCGAGCTCGACGCCGAAAAGATCGTCAACTCCGAGGTCGAGATCGGCTACCTGCACCGGGGTTTCGAGAAGACCTGCGAAAACAAGACCTATTTCAACCTGCTGCCTTACACCGACAGGCTGAACTACGTGTCCCCGCAGATCTGCAACCTCGGGTACGTGATGACCGTGGAGAAAATGCTGGGCGTCTCCGTGCCGGAGCGGGCCCGGCAGATCCGGGTCCTGATGAGCGAGGTGTCGCGGGTGTCGGATCATCTGACCTGCCTTGCCGCGATGGCCATGGAGACCGGGGCTTTCACGGTCTTCCTGTACATGATGAAGGCCAGGGAGTTCCTCTGGGACGTGATCGAGGCCACGACCGGGTCGCGGATGACCACGTCCTACATCAGGATAGGCGGCGTCAGGGCCGACCTCCTGCCCGGGTGGCGCGGCGCGCTCGAAACGGCCGTCCGGGAGACCCGGGCGGTGCTGAAGGACGTGCACGGCCTCCTGGACAGGAACGCCATCTTCCTCAAGCGGACCCGGGGCACAGGGGTCATCTCCGCCGAGGATGCCCTGTCCTACGGCTGGACCGGCCCCGGGTTGCGCTCGACGGGCGTCCTCTATGACGTCCGCAAGGCCCATCCGTACCTGACCTACGACCGGCTGTCGTTCGACGTTCCTCTGGGACAGTTCGGCGACAATTTCGACCGCTATATGGTCCGGATGCGGGAGATGGAGCAGAGCCTGAGAATCTGCGAGCAGGTCGCGGCCGTTCTGGGCGAGACGGAGCCGAAGGTCCTGGCGGCCGCACCGGGCCCGATCGAACCGGCCGAGGCCGTCAGGCTCGGGCGCCGGCAGAGGCCGGACCGCGGAATCCGGCTGTCCCCGAACCTGGCCGGTTCGGAAAAGGCCGTTTCCCCGAGCATCCTCACCGGGGACGCCCCCGTCGTCGTCCCTCCCAAGGAGGACACCTACACGACGATGGAAGGGCTGATCAGCCATTTCCTTTTCTTCATGAAAGGCCACGGCATCCGGCCGCCCAGGGGTGAGGCCTACTTCTCGGTCGAGGGCGGCAACGGCGAGTTCGGTTTCTACATCGTTTCCGACGGAACGGACAGGCCCTACAGGCTTCACCTGCGGGCGCCCTGCTTCCATCTCGTGTCCGCCCTGGAACAGATGATCCGGGGACGTTTCGTGGCCGACGTCATCCCGACGTTCGGCTCGCTGAACATGATCGGGGGGGAGCTCGACCGATGAGTTTCGCATTGTCGGCCGGAGGCCTGAAGAAGGTCGAGGACATCATCCTCCGGTACCCGTCCAAGCCGGCCGCGCTCCTGCCCGTGCTCAACCTCATCCAGAGAGAGAAGGGGTACGTCTCTTCCGAGGCCGAGGCATGGGCCGCCGAGGCCCTCGGGATGCCCCGGATCCGGGTCAGCGAGGCCGTGTCCTTTTACAGCCTCCTCAGGCGCCGCCCCGCGGGCGAATACGTGATCCAGGTCTGCCGCAACATCTCCTGCTCGCTGGCCGGGTCGGACGGCCTGCTCCGCCATCTCGAGGCGCGCCTGGGCATCCGGGAAGGGGAGACCACTCCCGACGGCAGGTTTACACTGGCGGCGGTCGAATGCCTCGGTCTCTGCGACTGCGCCCCCTGCCTGATGGTCAACGACGAGGACCACGGCCCGGTAACCATCGAAGCGGCGGACGAGCTCTTGCGGAAGTTGGCGGGCGATGGCGAGTGACGTGACCAGCCTGCTCCCGGCCGGCGCCGGCTCGTTCCATATCGACGCCTACATCGAGCGCGGAGGATACGGCACGGCCCGCCGCGTCCTCGGCTCCATGAAGCCGGAGGAGGTCGTGGCCGAAGTCAAGAAGGCCAACCTCAGGGGCAGGGGGGGGGCCGGTTTCCCGGCCGGGATGAAGTGGTCGTTTGTGCCGCCGCCGGACGGCCGGCCGCGGTACCTCTGCGTCAACGCCGACGAAGGGGAACCGGGGACTTTCAAAGACCGGGCCGTCATGACCCGGAATCCGCACCTCCTTCTCGAGGGGGTCATCATCGCGAGCTACGCGGTCGGCATCCATCGGGCGTTCATCTACATCAGGGGCGAATACGAGGCCATCGCCCGGCGCCTCGAAGAAGCCGTCGAGGAGGCGCGCGGCAAAGGCTTCCTTGGCGGAGCGATCCTCGGCTCGGAGTTCGGCCTCGACGTTGTCGTCCATCGGGGCGCGGGGGCCTACATCTGCGGCGAGGAAACGGCGCTCCTGGAGTCCCTGGAGGGCAAGCGGGGCGAGCCCAGGCTGAAGCCGCCGTTCCCGGCCTCCGTGGGCCTCTTCGGGTGCCCGACCGTCATCAACAACGTCGAGACGATCGCCTGCGTCCCGCTGATCTTGGAGCGGGGCGCCGCGTGGTTCCTCGACCAGGGCGTAGGCAAGGACGGAGGACGGCGGCTCTACGGGGTCAGCGGGGCGGTCCGAAAGCCCGGGCTGTACGAGCTCCCCGTCGGAACCACTCTCCGGTCCATCGTCCATGACCATGCGGGCGGGCCGGCCGAAGGGCTATCCGTCAAAGCCATCATACCGGGCGGCCTCTCGGCGCCGCTCCTCGCGGCGAGCGAGATCGACGTGCCCATGGACTGCGACTCCCTCTCGTGCGCTGGCTCGATGCTGGGGTCGGCCGGTATCATCGTGATCGGGGACCGGACTTCCATGCTCGACGTCCTGAAGATCGTCAGCCGCTTCTATGCCCACGAATCCTGCGGCCAGTGCACGCCGTGCCGGGTCGGGACCAACTGGATAAACAAGATCGTCACGCGGCTGGCCGGTCGCGGCGGGAGCCCTGAGGATCTGGACCAGATCCGGCAGCTGGCCCTGGCCATGAAAGGGCGCACGTTGTGCCCGCTCGGCGACGCCGCGGCCCAGCCCATCGTTGCCATCGTCGACAAGTTCCGGGACGAGCTCGAAGGCAGGATCGCCCGATGAGCGAGACGAAACTCTTACGGCTGACCCTCGACGGGCAGCCGGTGACCGTCGAGGCCGGAACGACCGTTCTCCAGGCCGCCGACCGGGCCGGGGTCGTGATCCCGCGGTTCTGCTTCCATCCGGCCTTCCCGCCCGAGGGCAACTGCCGGATGTGCCTGGTCGAGATCGAGGGCCTGCCCAAGCTCGAGCTGGCCTGCGCCACCGCCGTGCGGGACGGCATGGTGGTCCACACCTCCACTCCCAAAGTTCTGGAGGCCCGCCGCGACGTTCTCGGGTTTCTCCTGGCCGACCACCCGCTCGACTGTCCCGTCTGCGACAAGGCCGGGGAATGCTTCCTTCAGGATTATTACGAACTCCACAGCCGGGCCGCCGGCCGTTTTGCCGAGGTCAAGGAAAAAAAGGCCAAGCTCGTCGCGATCGCCCCGTCGCTCATCCTGGACCGGGAGCGCTGCATCCTTTGCACCCGCTGCGTCCGGTTTCTCCAGCGGGTGACCGGAACGGGCGAGCTGGGGGTTTTCGCCCGCGGGGGCAGGGCCGAGATCGGGATCGACGAGGGTCGCGAGATCGGCAACAACTATTCCGGCAATCTGGTCGACATCTGTCCCGTCGGGGCCATCACAGACCGGCATTTCCGCTTCAAGACCCGGACCTGGTTCCTGGAGCGGGGCCGGACCGTATGCCCGAGATGCGGCCGCGGTTGCAGCGTCGATGTCCAGTTCGTGCGGGGCTACCCTCTGCCGGCCGCCGGGACCAGGGTCTTCCGGCTGCAGGCCGCCGAGAATCCGGCCGTGAACGGCCACTGGATCTGCGATTTCGGGCGCTACGGGGTCGTCCGCGACCTGGAAGACGACAGGCTGGCGGACGTGGCCTCGAAGGTCGCCGGAAGCCTCGGCTGGGAGGCCGTGTTGGAGGAGATCGCGTTCCGCCTCGAGGCCCTGCAAACGGCGGGTCGGGAGTCGCGGATAGCGTTGATACTGAACACATTCCTGACCAACGAAGAGCTTGACCTGGCCCGCCGGGTCTTTATCGAAAAGCTCGGCGTGGGACGGGTGTCTTTGGCCGACCCTCCGGCCGCGGAATCCGACGGCCTGCTCCTCACCGCCGACAGGACCCCTAACCGGCGCGGCGCGTCGGAGCGGGGCTTCGCGGCCGGACCGCCCGGCCTCGACGAGTTGGCGGCGGGAACGGACCTCCTGATCGTCTTCGGCCCGCATCTGGCTGGTCTTTTTCCGCCGGAACTCGTCCGGGCCGCCTGGGAAAAGATCGGCTTCAAGGTCCTGATGTCCGCCCGGGCCTGCGGCCTCGAGCCCCTGGCCGACCTGGTTCTTCCCGCCGCGCTCCCGGCCGAGAAAGGCGGAACGTTCACGAACGTGGACGGGCTGAGCCAGTCCTTCGGACCCGTTCTCGAGGCGCCGGGCCGGGCCCTTTCCGAGAGGGAAGTCCTCGAGAGGCTGGCGGACAGGTTGGGAGTGCGAAGGGGCTAGCGCCATGGCCGACCTTCTCATTCTGCTCGCCAAGATCGTCCTCGCTCTCGTCTGGACGCTCACCCTGGCCCTGCTGCTGACCTGGGTCGAGCGCAAGGAGAGCGCCGTCATCCAGGACCGGATCGGGGCCAACCGGGCCTCGATCTTCGGCCTGAGGGCCTTCGGACTCTTCCAGCCCTTCGCCGACGCCATCAAGATGATGTTCAAGGAGGACTTCGTGCCGACCTTCGCCCGGCGCTTCCTCCACACGCTGGCGCCTTTCCTGTCCTTCTTCTTCGTCGCGGTGACCATCGTGACCATCCCCTTCGGCAGCCCCATCCGGTTGGCCGGACGCCGGGTGCCCCTTCAGATCGCCGACCTCAGCGCGGCCCCGCTCTTCGTCCTGGCCATGCTCGGCCTCGGCATCTACGGAATCCTGCTGAGCGGCTGGAGCTCGAACAACCGCTTCGCCCTGCTCGGCAGCCTCCGCGGCGCCGCCCAGGTCATTTCCTACGAAGTCGCCCTCGGCCTCTCCCTCGTCGGGCTCATCATGGTGTTTCCGTCCCTCAAGCTCTCGGCCATCGTGGATTACCAGGGAGGCCTCCTGTTCGGGGTCCTTCCCAAGTGGGGCGTCTTCCTCCAGCCTCTCGGCTTCGCGGCCTTCTTCCTGGCCGCCCTGGCCGAAACGAAAAGGGTGCCCTTCGACCTGCCGGAGGGCGAGTCGGAGATCATCGGTTTCTTCACGGAATACAGCGGCCTCAAATGGGGCCTGTTCATGATGACCGATTTCCTGGAGGTCATCGTCGTTTCCTGCCTGGCCGTGACGCTGTTCTTCGGCGGCTGGCAGGTCCCGTGGCTGACCGACGCCGGATTCCGCTTTCCCTGGGGAGGGGGACCGGCCCTTCCCTCGTGGCTGGTCGCGGTGCTCCGGGTGGCCGCGTTCAACATCAAGGTGGCCCTGTTCTGCGGGTTTCAGGTGCTCATCCGCTGGACCTACCCGCGCTTCCGGTACGACCAGCTCATGGAGTTCGGCTGGAAGTTTCTCGTCCCGCTGGGCGCGGCCAACATCCTCCTGACCGGACTGATCCTGGCCGTGAAATAGGACCACCATGAAAGACGGCTGGCGCGTGTTTCGGGAGATCGTGAGGGGGAGTTGGATCACCACCCGCCATTTCGTGGTCAACATGACCTTTCACACGCTGGCCTTGTTCGGGGTCAAGGGCCGGAGGAAGGGCGCGGTCACGATCCAGTACCCGGACCAGACCAAGCCTCTCTCGCCCCGGCACCGGAGCCTCCACAGGCTGATGCGGCGCGAGACCGGCGGGCCCCGGTGCGTGGCCTGCATGATGTGCGCCACGGTGTGCCCCTCCGAGTGCATTTTCATCGAGGCAGGGGAAACGGACGACCCCGAAGTCCAGAAATGCCCCGTGAGCTTCGTCATCGACCTGAACCGCTGCTGTTTCTGCGGCTTTTGCGTCGAAGCCTGTCCCGTCGACGCGATCCGGATGGACACGGGGGAGATCCGCATCGCCCGGAAGAGCCGGGACGAACTCGTCTTCCGGATGGACAGGCCGTAAGTTCCCGGACCCACACCGGGCTTGAACGGACCGGCCGCGACGCCCTTGGACGACGCGAGGGAGGCGCGAGGGGGATTGACTTTTCGGGGCCTTTTTCTTTATTATGCCATTTCTTACATTCCCCAGGAGGTTCTCTTACTATGAAGAAAGTTACGGTTGAAGAGCTGTTGGCCAAAGCCGAGCAGCCTTCCAAAGATGCCATGCGGCTCCATCCCTTCTACAAGGGAAAAGCCCAGGTTACGCTGAAGTGCAGGATCCGTGATATCGACGATTTCGCCATCTGGTACACGCCGGGAGTCGCGGCTCCCTGCAAGGACATCCAGGCCCACCCGGAAAAGGTATTCGAGCACACCAACAAGGGCAACTTCGTGGCCGTCGTCAGCGACGGGTCGCGCGTCCTCGGCCTGGGCGACATAGGCCCCGAGGCCGGCCTCCCCGTCATGGAGGGCAAGGCCCTCCTTTATAAGTACCTGGGCGGTGTGGACGCGTTCCCGCTCTGCCTCAACGCCCACGAAGCGGACGAGATCATCCAGGCCGTCAAATGGCTGCAGCCGACCTTCGGCGGGATCAACCTGGAGGACATTTCCCATCCCAAGTGCTTCAAGGTGCTCGATACGCTCCGGGCCGAGTGCGAGATCCCCGTCTGGCACGACGACCAGCAGGGGACGGCCTGCGTGACCGTGGCCGGGCTCCTCAACGCCCTCAAGATCGTGGGCAAGGATATCGCCCGCGTCCGGGCGGTTGTCATCGGTTCCGGGGCTGCGGGCATCGCCATCGCGCGCCTGATGATCGCCGCGGGCTTCAAGCCCGAAAACATGCTGTCGGTCGATTCCAAGGGCATCCTGTCCAAGAAGCGCGCCGACTGCGACCAGCTCCAGTCGAAATACAAGGAAAAATGGGACCTCTGCCTGAAGACGAACCCCGACAGCCTCCAGGGAGACGTTCCCGAAGCCATCAGGGGTTGCGACGTCCTGGTCGCCGCCTCCAAGCAGGGCCCCGGCACGATCAAGCCCGAATGGATCAGGACCATGGCCAAAGACGCCATCGTCTTCGCCGAGGCCAACCCGATTCCCGAGATCTGGCCGTGGGAAGCCAAGGAGGCCGGGGCCCGCATCGTCGCCACCGGCCGCTCGGATTTCCCCAATCAAGTCAACAATTCGCTCGGCTTCCCGGGGATCTTCCGCGGCGCCCTCGACGTCCGGGCCAAGACGATCACGGACGAGATGTGCATCGAGGCCGCCAAAATGCTGGCCAAGGTCGCGGAGGACAACGGCATTCACGAAGAATACATCATCCCGAACATGGACCAGTGGGAGGTCTTCCCGCGCGAGGCGGTGGCCGTGGGCAGGAAGGCCGTCGAGCAGGGTGTGGCCCGCTTCGACATCCCCGCCGACGAACTCTACAAGATGGCCGAGAAGACGATCCGGGGCGCTCGCGAGACCGTCCAGCTGCTGATGAAGGAAGGCTTCATCATAGACCCTGACAAGTGAACCAGGCGGTTCGGCGGGGGGCGGCGGGGCCCCGCCCGCGCCGTTTGTGCGGGGCTTGTCGGGCGAGGAGCCTTTCCCGGGAAACCCGCCGCGGCGGCCTCATCCTTCAGGACGGGCTCGGGGGGCCGGCTCCGCCCGCCGCCCGATTGACAAGCCCGGAGGGTTATGATATAAGATTTTCACGTTTGAAACCCATATCAAGGCGCATCAGTCGAAACGCGAGAAACCCTTCGATCACCTCATGAACGAATTTGCGGAGAGCCCCTTCTTCCGGGACTTCCATCCCCCGTAGGCGGATTCCCGCGGTGACGTTCCTACCGGCCCGAGGCAGGCCGTCGGACCTGTCCGAGGCCTTTGCCGGGATAGAGAGGAGGTGAGAATCATTCGGAGACACGGTTGCGCCACAAAGACATATGAGACATACTAACAACATCCAAAAGGAGGTCAGGTTATGAAAAACGTTTTCAAAGGTTTATCGCTGGCGCTCGTCGCCGCGCTCCTGCTCACGAGCTGCGCCAAACAGCCCACCCAGCAGATCGACGCCGCAAAGGCGGCCATCCAGTCCGTCGTGGACGCCAAGGGCGAGACTTACGCTCCGGACGAACTGGCCAATCTCAATGCCCAATATCAGCAAGCCATGGACGAGGTCAACGCCCAGTCCAAGAAGTTCTTCAAGAAGTACGGCAAGGCCAAGGAAGAGCTGGCCAAGGTCATCACCGACGCCGAATCCGTCAAGGCCCTGATCCCGGCCAGGGTGGAAGAGGCCAAGAACCAGGCCGTGGCCGCTCAGACCGACGCGCAGACCGCCTATGACACTGCCAAGGCCCTCCTCGAGAAAGCCCCCAAGGGCAAGGGCACCAAGGCCGACATCGAAGCCATGAAGGCCGATCTTTCCGGGCTCGAAACCCAACTGACCGAGGTCCAGGACGCCATCACGAGCGAAAACTACGTTGCCGCCAAGGACAAGGCCCTGGTCATCAAGGACAAGGCCAACGCCATTGCCCAGGAGGTCGAGGCGGCCATCGCCAAGGTCAGACGCTGACGGAGCACATCGTCTGAAAATTGAAGTTTCCTAAGACAGCCGTCATCGTCCTGGCTGTCTTGTGTGCGGGATGCCAGACGCCTCCGGCGCCTCCAGAGGTCCGTCAATCCGAAGTTCAGGAGCGGGACCTCTGGAGGGCCGGGGCTTCTGTTTTCGCCGGCCAGGACTATACCGAGTATCTGCAGGCGTTGAACCTCGCCCGCCAGGCCTATGATCGGGAGAATCTCAAACTGGGGTGGTTCCGTGACTACCGCAAGGTCGGGAAAGACTATCAAGCGGCAATCGCCCGGGGCCAGGCGCTCCTGGCCAGGGTCGAGGCGGTCAAGGACGACCGGATGGCCGCCGTGCGGCAGGCGGCCGAGGAGGTCCGGCTGAAATTGAGCCTGCTCGACGATATCACGTTGTCCCTGGCCGAGAGAGGCCAGGCCCGGGGGCAGGTGACGCAGGCCGGGATCCTGCTCGACGAGGCCGAAAGGCTGACCCGCCAGAACCGGTTCGAGGAGGCCTTCGGCAGGATCTCCGCGGCCGGCGAGCATTGCCGGAGAGCCGAGGAGGCGGTGATCGCCCTGATCGCGCGCTACCTGGACCCGCGGCGGGTCGAGGTCTGGCAAAAGTGGACTGCGGAAACGATTGCCGAATCGAGGACGCGGCAGACGGTTGCCATCGTCGTCACCAAACTCGAGAAACGGCTGACGGTCTACAGGAACGGCCGGGTCTACAAGACGTATGGGGTGGGCCTGGGATTCAACGGCCTGTCCGAAAAGCGCAGGGCCGGGGACAACGCCACCCCGGA
>Ga0055483_10000041_pt1 | contig 30309 bp, 19 predicted proteins | sample RushMan_CattailN_5_FD_57938 | JGI IMG/M metagenome (GOLD analysis project Ga0055483, IMG submission 57938) | Wetland microbial communities from San Francisco Bay, California, USA, that impact long-term carbon sequestration - RushMan_CattailNLB_D2 | ecosystem: Environmental > Aquatic > Marine >... | reverse complement strand
CCGGCTTTCGAAGGTGCCGAGATTACTTTCGGAATGCGGGCCGCACCCGGCGCCATTGAGCGTATCGCTATTGATTCTGAAACTCATGAAGTACTGTATAAGGTGGTCGGTCATGATGCATGGTCCAACTATGTAAAGCCCGGAGAACTTCAAGCCCGCGGTATTTGCGGATCCGGAATTATGGATCTCCTGGCGGAGCTTTATCGTTCAGGGATCATTACCAAAAGCGGATCCTTTCAACAGAATCAAATGTCCCCGCGTTTTCGGATCAATCCCAGTACGAAGCTGAGGGAATTTGTTATCGCCTGGGCCGATGAGACGACTATACGCCGAGACATCACCATAACGCAAAAAGATATCCGTCAGATCCAGCTCGCCAAGGCCGCCATCTATGCCGGATGTAAGCTGTTGATGCGAGAATGGGGAACAGATCGGGTTGACGTAGTGAAAATTGCCGGTGGTTTTGGAATTCACATTGATCCCATAAAGACGCTGATCATGGGAATGATTCCGGACTGTGATCCGCATCAAATCATTCCCATTGGAAATGCAGCCGGTGTCGGCGCCCTTGTCACCTTGCTGAACCGGAAAAAAAGATCCGAGTCCGACTGGGTGGCGCAAATGGTTGAATATGTTGATCTGGCTTCATTACAAGGGTTTAAAGACGAATTCCTTGAAGCGATTTACATCCCTCACAAGAAAGATCCTTTTCCCCATCTGGAAGAGATTTTGCCGCCGGAGATTCTCTTCCAAAATTAAAGCACATTCCTTTCGGGCACTCAGGTCATATTGAACCCAATCAGGATGGTGCCCAAGTCTTTTGCGTTTGCATCCCACCCGTAACGTTCTTTAAAATACAAATCCAGCGAACCTGCGGGAGAAGCGGAGAGGACATCATGGATGCCGCGAATACCCTCAATCTCATGAAAAGGAAGACCTCGAACTATAAAAATCGGCTGACGGCCTCGAGCTTCTCTCATCCTGTCAAAATGAAGAACAAATTTCTTCCCAAGTATTTTAACGGCGTTTTTTGCTTTAAGACGCTGCAATCGCGTGTCATCGGTCACCTCCTCGCCGATGATGATGTCTCCAGCTACCCAAAAAAGAGACGGCTGGTCGGCATGCCTGAATTCATTGTTATTCAGCACGATGCAAATCTGTCTTCTAGAAAGGACATCCTTTATCCCCTCATTACAATACCCCCCTAATCCGGACAATCCATTTTTATTAAGGCCATTTTCAATTTCAGATACTTTTGTACGAGCCTCCTGATCGAGCCATTTGACATCTAAAATTCCCTTGACGGATCTCAGTCCCGCCTCAATCTGTTCAAGACGTATATTCATCTTTCTCCGGTCTCGGTAATTTCTTTTTCCTCCGGCATCACCTGATTCAACAAATATTTATCCTCTGCCTTGAGAAGAATTTTTCCGTTATTGTCTTTGATGGTGTTTTCTAATATTTTATTGATGGAATACCGGACAACTCGTTCTTTCTTGAGAAGCGCTGCCAGTTGAAGGGCGCACCAATTCTTTTCATATGCATCTTTTCCCTGTGAAATTCCTTTCTGAAGTAACGCTATAAGTCCATCCAGTGGATAGGGCACCATCCAGTTTCTGAAATTATCGATATGGCCCAGAAGGATTTCTGCTTTGGCGCGAAAAGATGCTCCCTCAAGTCCAACGATGTTCCACTCTTTTTCTGTTTCAGGATACCTGGCAATAAATGTCACCAGATCATCCCTGAATTCAGCAAGCAATTTCCCCGACAGCGGATATTTCTTGGGATCGCTCAAATAAGCTCTTTCCAGCAGGGCTTTGGTAATGGGCATTATTTTATCGTATTCAATCTTTGATCTGGTTGATTCAACGAGGGATATAAAAGCCTCTTTAGTGTCCGGACCGATCGTCCAGTTTTTACACTGTTTATAAAAAAGATACTCATCAATGTATGCAGCGGTTTCTGAATTTAAAAAATACTTTTCGGGTAAATTTTTTCCGATAAAAAAATCTTTCCCTGCCAGATAGTGAAGTTTCGGAAAATCCAGCGTTTGAATGTCAGAGTCGGAAAAATAATCAGCGATATACGAAGTGGTCCAACGCTCTTTAATAAGGATAGATGCCAGTGACGATACATTGATTTCCTGAAGCGACTGTTTCACTTTTCTATTATTTTTTAAAGTAACTTCGGCTTGTATTAAATTTGAGCACGAAATCGGTTGATTTGAGGCCATTATCAGCAAATCCGATCCTGCAAGAAATACATGAGAGTACTTAAATTCCTGCTGCACCGTGTTCAGGATCATATCAATCATTTTAGGGCTGGCAACGATAGTATGGGCCCACTGCATCAGCACACCCTTTTCGGTTAAATGGTTTTTCACCAATTGATAAAAATCCCGAGTGAAAAGCGAATCAACCCCTGTGACCCACGGGTTGCTGGGTTCAGAGATGACGATATTCCATTTCTTTTTGCTTCTTTCAATAATTCGAAAGGCATCACCCAAATCGATATGAACTCTTGGATCTTTATTAACACCATGGGTGAATTTTTCAAAATAAGGGAGGGCTTTGACAACGGAAGGTGATATCTCGGCGATGTCGATCCGCTTGACATCCGGATAAAGGGTTAGCTCTCCGGCAGTAACACCTGTGCCGAGGCCGACAACCATAATGTTGGTTCTTTTTTCTGCCAGCAAGGCCGGTATGTGGGCGAGGAGCTTAAGCGTATATATATCACCTATCGTGGAAGAATCTGATTTGCCGTTGATAAATAATGCCATCGATTTTTTATCGAACAGCGGAAAAATTTTTTTATCTTGTATGACGGCTACCGTCGCGGTCGGTCCGTCGTTATAATATTTTACTTCAAATCCTTCATTTAATGTTTTGAAAAATCTTTTGGAATTGGAAAAAGAGTACGGTAAAGGGGTTCGAAGTCGAAAAGTGCCCATTGTAAAATTTTTGGATTTATAAAAAGAAGAAGATGTTCCCATAAAACCAATAACAAAAAACAATACTACGGATAAAGCAATAGATTTTTTGGATAAATGCCATCCGGCAAGTCCGGCAGATAAAGCCGCTAAAAACGCAGCCGTTAAAAACACGCCCCGGTTGTTAAAAACATAGTATAGAACGATTCCGCCGACCAGGCTTCCGATCAGGTTGCCCACAGTATTCCATGAAAAAATCATTCCCGAATACTGTCCGACTTTCGGCAAATCTCGTTTCAGTTCGTGGAAAATTATTGGAATGGTAGCCCCCATCAGCCCTACTGGTAAAATCAAAATACAGGCCAACGCCAAAAAAACCTGCAGATAATATCCCCAGAAACCGGCGATGTTCGACTGGAACGATATCCGGATCAGATGCGCCCAGTATGGCCATTTATCCAGTAAGATAAAGATGATCAGCAGAAACATGGATATCAGAATCTGATTGACATATAACAGCCATCTTGAGATCTGTTTAAAACGGCTGATGACAAAGCTGCCGGCGGCGATTGAGAGTATAAAAACCGAAACAATGATCGTAAAGGAATATGAGGAGCTTCCCAGAGAGAGGTTGGTGATACGAATCAGAACATTTTCCAAGCTCATGACATAAAAACCGCTCAGAAAGGCAATCGAGTAAAGAAGAAGCGGCGGAAATCTCCCGATGTCCGATGAAGGTTCGGGCATCGCTTTTTCGAGATATTCCTTGGATTCTCGAGAAATTTCACCCTGCTTTAAAATTTTCGGCAAGATAAGAAAAAAGAAAAATGTTCCCAGATTCAGAAATGAGGTTTTGACCATGGTCGCCGGCAGACCGTAGTTGGGAATCAGATAAAAGCCGGATAAAAGAGTTCCTGCAAATGCTCCGGCGGTATTAACGGCATATACCAGGGCATGGACACTGGTAGCTTCCGTAATGTTCCTGGATATGCCGCGGGTCAGAAAGGGAATCGTTCCCCCCATACAAATGGTGGGAACCCCCATGAGCAAAACAGAACAGAATATTCCCTGAATGATAATCAAAAAAGGCGGGGAAAAGCTCCAACGCTTTGTTAAAAAATCCAGAACATTGAAAAGATGAGGGAAAACTAAACACCATATGCCGATAATACCTTCCAGAAAAGCATACCCGACGAAATGCCTTTTTATTTTTGTTGTTAATTTTCCGCAAAAATAATATCCTACGGACAGACCTCCAAGGAAAGTCGCCAGTATGATTGCCGTGGCCACACTGTCGCTTCCCAGCAGTCTGCTAAGATATTTCTGCCAGGTTACCTCGTAAATCAAGCCGGCAGTACCGGTTAAAAATATGAATAAATATATTCCAATGGCCAATAATGTTTTACGCATGATACTTCCTGTCGATAAAATTTATAAACTTAATACTGTTAGGTTCTCATGATGTCAACATTTCATGATTGATATCGAATTCAGCACCGCCGGTTTAGATGATATGATTAACATTTTTCGGTGCTCCGAGCCATTTTTTTTCAGGGTAGGGGCTTACGACAATATAATTTCACATAATGCCAGTGCAATATTCGGGCCATTAGCGTTTAATACATTCTTTGAATGAGGAAGGGTGTCATAACAAAGTGAAAAAAGTGAAACGGGAACGGTTGCGTTCTTTGTTCATTGCGGGGCTTTTTTTCACATGGCTGCTTCCAATGGGCTGCGGCACTTTATTTTTTTCTCGACCGGTATCCAATAATATCAAGAAAGATGCCACTTTTATTCAATTTATGGAGAAAAGTCTCGGAACGGATTGGTACGGGGTCTACATCCAAAAAAGCAAAGTCGGGTATCTAAAAAGCACTTCCGGTCGTGAAAGAGGTCCGGAAGGTACAATCTATAAAATTCAATTATCAGGAATCATTCAGTATCCATCGCGCATTGAAACCGATGAGATGAAAATACATATGGTCGCAAAATTCATATCACAGCCGCCGTTTTCAATCATATGTTTCTCGGACAAAGTGGTACATAGAGACGATGTTTCAGAAACCCGAATTGTCAGGACATCAAAAGGGTATGAAGCAATCATTACCCAAGGCGGGAAAACGCGCACCCACATGATCGAATCCCTTGAATACAGCATTAAAGATTATACGGCCGTTCAAAGATGGATCACCCAAAATCCAAAAGAAGGCGACAAAATCAAATGCCCGCATTTCAATTCAGAAACACTGGCATTGGAAGAAAAAACATCCCGTATCATGGGAATTCATAATACTGTTATTTCCGGCGTAAAAATTTCTTATTATGAGGTGGCTACAACAGGCTTCGACGGACTTGAGGTAAAAGAAACATTTGGTGCCGACGGAAAGCCTTATCGTATGGTGTTGGGAGAGGTATTTGAATGCCGGCTCGAACCGGAATCTGTAGCGACCCGTATGGACGTGTCCGGTGGTTTGTTTGTCAAAAACACGGTGTCCGTTAACCAGCCCTTGGGCGATCCTGATACAGTTATGCTTTTGAAGTTATTCATCGATAAAAAATCCGGCGTGCTGCTCAAAAATGCTTCCGGGCAATCGGTGACACATATCCAGGCCGATGATTCCGTTATTGTGACCCTAAATTATAGCGGTGGTTATCAAATGAAGGCCACCAAGGAAGAAATTGAGAAAAATCTTACAGACACCATCTCTGTTCCAATCGTCCATCCCAAAATTATCCAATTGGCCCGCAACGCAGTCGGCAATGCCAAGACAACTGCCCAGAAAGTCAACCGCTTGGTTAATTTCGTCTATCAATATATCGAAGACGATTATACCGCCAACCCTTTGACCCTAATGGATATCATTGCCAAGAGGAAAGGCGATTGCAGTGAACATGCCAAATTGTTTACGGCAATGGCGCGTGCTCTTGGGATTCCTTGCCGGACCGTCGGCGGTTTGGTATATCTCGGTGATGAATATCAGGAATTCGGTCTCCATGCCTGGAATGAAGTGGTCATCGATGGGATATGGGTGCCAATTGATCCCACTTGGGGGCAAACCTTGCTTGATGCCACCCACATCCGTTTTCCGGTGGATATATCCGATGAATGGCACATCATGGCAGCCATGCCAAAAATGCGGATAGAAGTCCTTCACGTCGAACATAAAAAATGAATCAGGTCCGGAAACACGCTTTCAGTTTCGCAAGAAACCCGTCTGCATCAATGTTTCATTCTACTTAAAGATAGGCTTTTGAATCAACCAGCGTTTTAGCAAAGAACTCACGCCTCATGCGTGAGGATTCCGCAGGAGATACCCATTTCAACGCAGCGGTTGTGCACCCTGTAACACATGCCGGCTCAAGTCCCTCATCGATTCTATCTTTGCAGTAATCGCACTTGTAAACTTTACCGGTTTCCGGATTCCATTGCGGCGTGCCCCAGGGGCAGGCCGTAATACAGGATTTGCATCCGACACACAACGCAGCATCGACAAATACAATCCCGTCCTTGGCCCGCTTTTGCATTGCGCCGGTTGGGCAAGCCGATACACACCAAGGGTTCTCGCAGTGAAAACAAGGCATGAATACGAAATTGATCCTGGGAATGCCTCCTGCCAGTTTGGGGCCCACGGGAATGATCTTGCAGAAAGACGGACCGACAGACAAGTCGTTCTTGGTTTTGCAGTGTATTTCACAGGCATTGCATCCAATACACCTTTTTTTATCCTGAAATATATAATAACTGCTCATGAGATTCGCTCCTTTCCTCTCTTGCCTCAGACTTTTCTAACACGCACAAAACATTCCGCAATCGGGCAGTTACCCCCGACGGATACTTCCAAGAGCCCTTTCATAAAAATGTTGTCCTTTAGGCCTTTCTTGTAGGCCCTGGTTTGAAGGGGGATATCGCGACCATAACCATGCAGCGTGTAGACCACTTCCGGGTGAATGTAATCCGTCACGGCAGCGTGAACGGTCTGAGAGACACCGTCACATGACACCTCAACAAGGTCGTTATCTTCGATTCCGAGCTTTTTGGCCTCATTACTGTTCATCCATAACCGGTTCTCGGATTGAATCTCGTTAAGATATTTATTGTTGAGAGTGGTCCCTTGGGTATGAACCGCAATTTTGCCGGTAATCAGCCTGAAGTTGCCTTCAGGGGGCGGCTCCGGGCTTTTATAAGGAGGCAAGGAGGGAATTCCATTCTCCTCCAGCATACTGGATACGATTTCAAGCTTCTTTGAGGGCGTTTTAAAAGTAAGACCGGTCTTGCGGTCGAAAAGGATCTGTTTCGGAGTTAGTGCTATGTATCCTTTTTCATCGAAGTCCGACAGCTTGAATCCCATGTCCTCGAGCTGCCACGCAATCAGCTCCTCAACCGAATTATATGGAAAGTATTGGCCGATTCCCAACCGCTCGGCGAGCTGTTTGATGATCCACCACTTGGGTTTGCTGTCATATTTCGGTTCTACTGCCTGTTTTCGGATCCAAAGGGCCGGCTTCGGTCCGCCCTTGGAGATCACGGGATCGGTCCTTTCAAGATGCATGGCTTCGGGAAGTATGACGTCCGACATCCATCCGATTTGGCTGAAATTAATATCCACGGAAACCAGAAGATCCAACTTCATCAAACCTTGCTTGAATGCTTCCGGGTCGGGATATGCAGCAAGCGGGTCGAATCGATAGCAAATGAATGCTTTTACCGGATACGGGTCTTCATTCAATATCGCGTAGGGAAGCATCTGCCCCAGCCCGTAATCGGGCGAAAGATGCTTATATTTCCATCCGATTCCGTCGAAACGCTTTTTTTCCACTTTAGGCGGCAGATTCACAAACTTTCTGAGCGGCTTGAAACCGCAATGGGTTTCATTTTTGTTGAAAAGCAGGCCCCCCGGTGCCTCGTAGGCCCCTAACAGACCATAAAGTATGTAGATGGAGCGTCGGAAATAATAGTCATCGGCACTTCGCGCAGTCATCCATCCTTGATGCAGTATGACGGAAGGTTTGGCTTCCGCCAGTTCATGCGCTATAGTAATTATCTCTTTCGCTGCAACACCGGTTTCGCTTTCCGCCCACTCCGGTGTGTACGGCGCTATGAAAGCCGTCAATTCTTTCATACCCGAAACCCAGTCATTAACGAATTCGGCGTCATAAAGTTTTTCTCGTTCAATGACGTTGATCAATCCTAAATTTAAGGCATATTCGGTTCCGGGACGAAGCATAAAAAATCGGTCAGCCTTGGAGGCCGTATAGGTCCATCGGGCATCCGTATATATGAATTTCATCCCCCTTTCCAAGGCATCAATAAAATCTTTTGCTTCCTTGGTGCCGAGCGATTCAATGATATTCCGTGAATAAAGGATCGCATAGTTGCAATTCTTCCAGTCATAGGTAACCGTGTTTCGTCTCTGGCCGGCAATGCCGTTGTGTGCATTGTGGACACTGTTGGAGCAGGTGGCGTGCTGGTTGAAGTAATTGGGTGATCCGAGGGCTTTGATAAAGGCTTTGTGTAAATCGGTAAATGGACCGCCTCTATCGCCCAGGACGACACTCTCTCCCCCGTATTTGTCCGTTATGTCTTTGAGTTTGTCCGAAACATAGTCCAAAGCCTCATTCCAACTGGCTTTTTTCCACTTGCCGGAACCTCTCTCCCCATCTCGGATCATCGGATATTGGACGCGTTCCGTATCGGCCTGGGTCGCTTTCTGGGCCGTTCCTCTTGGGCAAAGGTGTCTTCCGCCGATCAGGTGAGGGTTGCCCCAAATATGCTTTATGGCACCGTTCTCCACGTCAATCTCGATGGGGCACCTAACGCTGCAGGTGGCACAAACGCTAAAAACCTTCTTTTTAGTAGAAACAGACATCACTCCTCCCTCTCCAATGTTTTCATTATTTACTTATTATATGGTTGAACACGGATCGCACTTCAAAAACCAACGCTGTTTTATGCTGCTGATAATCCGGGCTAATACGAATTTTTATCGGCATGTGTAACGCCTTATCCGAATAAAGTCAACACATCGGCAATAGCTAAATTGAACTCAATATAGCACTGTTGCCGAAAGGATCAAGTCTTTCTTTCCTGTATGGCTAATTTTCAACTCATCCCATAAATTCATCGGCTTAACTGCCGATAAGAAGCATGACGTACGGCAATCTATAATTTTCAACAAAATAAAGGCGTTTTACGATTTGACAAAATCTGAATGAGAGTTTTCATGTCTTTGAGAAAAACATTATAGCGCGCTCTATTATTTTCGGATTTCGGCATGTAAATTTATCTATTTAAGTATCTGTTGACATGTTTCCCCGGTTTCGTATATGTCAAATAAAAAAAACGCTTAGAGGAGACGGAATGTGGAGAAGGATAAAATCGACTATATTATTTCAAAATTTCCTGAAACCAAGGGAAACCTCATCGGGATCCTTCATGAAATCCAAAATGAATTCCGATATCTTCCTGAAGAAGAGCTACGATACCTTTCTCGGAAGATCGAGGTCCCTATGACCCAGATTTACAGTATTGCCAATTTCTATAACCGTTTTTCCCTAACTCCAACCGGGGAACACGAACTTTGCGTTTGTTTGGGAACCGCATGTCATGTAAAAGGAGGTCAGAACGTTTTGAATCAGGTTAAGAAAGATCTCAAAATAAATGAGGAAGAAACCACGGAAGACATGAAGTTTACATTAAAGGTCGTCAGATGTTTAGGCGCCTGCAGTTTGGCGCCTGCCGTGATGCTGGACGAAGAAACGCATTCGAACATGACACCTGATTCAGTGAAAGAATTGATTAAATCGTTCTGATGTTAAAAGGATTGTTATGATGACTCAACAGCAGGATATCACGATAAAAATTTGCGCAGGTCTCGGCGGTGTAATGAGCGGCAGCAACAAGGTGATTGCGGCTTTCAATCAAATACTGGAAGAAAAAAGAGTTAATATAAAGGTAACCCCCAAACTTCATAAGGTCGGCTGTCTGGGGTTGTGTGCCAGAGATGTTCTTGTGGATGTATACCTAAACGGCAACAAGTTCACATACCAGCATGTCACGCCCGAAATGGCGGAAGAAATTGTGGACAAACATCTTATTGGCGGTCAGCCTGTTGAGAAATGGCTGGTGGATGAAGAATACCAAAATTATCACAGGAATCAGAAAAAGCTGCTCCTTGAAAATTGTGGTCGAATAAATCCGGAATCCATTGATGCCTACATGGAAGTCGGCGGCTATGTCGCCGCCAGGAAAGCCATGGATATGGATCCGGTCAAGGTCATCGAAACGATTAAGGCATCCGGACTCAGAGGCAGAGGAGGGGGGGGATTTCCTGCGGGTATCAAGTGGGAGACCTGCCGAAAGGCTGAAGGCGACATGAAATATGTGATCTGTAATGCCGATGAAGGGGATCCGGGCGCATTTATGGACCGGGCGGTTCTTGAAGGAAATCCCCATGCGGTGATCGAGGGAATGATCATCGGCGCTTTTGCCATCGGAGCCAGACAAGGATATGTCTATATAAGGGCTGAATATCCTCTGGCTGTGGAGCGTCTTCGGATGGCGCTCAGCCAGGCTGGGGAAAAGGGATACCTGGGAGAAAATATTTTTGGAAAGCACATCAGCTTCGATATCAAGGTTGTTTTGGGCGCCGGGGCTTTTGTCTGTGGTGAGGCAACGGCCCTCATGACGTCTATCGAGGACAAGGCCGGCGAACCGCGGCCGAAATATGTTCACACCACTGAGCGCGGTCTTTGGGGAAAGCCCACCAATTTGAACAATGTGGAAACTTGGGCGAACGTCCCTAAAATCATTGAGAAAGGTGCCGAGTGGTACGCCGGCATCGGCAGCGAGGGCAGCAAAGGGACAAAATTATTTTCTCTGGCGGGAAAAATTAAAAACACCGGAATTATCGAAGTCCCCATGGGCATGCCGTTAAGAAAAATTATCTATGATATCGGCGGCGGCATCCCCAATGGAAAAAGATTCAAGGCGGTACAGACCGGCGGACCATCCGGCGGATGTATCCCCACGGCGTTGCTGGACATCCCCGTGGATTACGAAAACCTGTACAAAGCCGGTTCCATCATGGGGTCCGGCGGAATGATCGTCATGGACGAAGACACCTGTATGGTGGACGTCGCAAAATATTTCATATCCTTTTGTTTGGATGAAAGCTGTGGGCAATGTACCCCCTGCCGGGAAGGGCTTCACGTCATGAAACGGATTCTCACGGATATCACCGAAGGCAGGGGAAAAGAAGAACACCTTGAGCAACTGGAAGACCTGTCCGAAATCATCGTCGATTCTTCCTTATGCGGGCTTGGAAAGAGCGCACCCAACCCGGTAAAATCGACCCTTCGATATTTTAAAGACGAATATCTGGCCCATATTCATGACAAGCATTGTCCGGCCGGTGTTTGCCGAAGATTGACACCCGCCCCGTGCCATATGACCTGTCCGGCCGGCATCGATGTCCCGTCTTATGTCGCTTTGATCGCTCACGGCAGGCACGAGGAAGCGGTCAGGGTCATTATGGAAGACAATCCGTTCCCATGGGTTTGTGGTCTGGTCTGTCCTGCGCCTTGCGAAGGGATGTGCCGCAGAGGAGAAGTAGATACACCCATCAGTATCCGGGCGTTAAAAGGCTTTGCAAGCAAATATGTTATGGATAAAATCGGGGGATATGAGCCCCGCATCAAAACACGCCGGGATGAAAAAGTCGCCGTCATCGGCTCCGGTCCCGCGGGACTCTCTGCGGCATATTATCTGGCTCTGGAAGGTTATGATATTACGGTGTTTGAGGCGCTCCCCGAGCCCGGCGGCATGCTTCGAGTGGGTATACCACCGCATAGGCTTCCCAAAGACTTGCTGGATAAAGAAATTGAAAATTTCATAAAAATGGGGATCAAGATAAAGACGCAAACAGCACTCGGAAATGATTTTACCCTGGATGATCTCTTTAAACGGGGATTCAGTGCAATTTTCCTGGGGATCGGTGCCCATAAACCCATCTCTCTCGGCTTGGCCGAAGAAGATACGGAAGGGGTCATTCAGGGCATCGATTACCTTAAAAACCTCAACCTCGGAGAACCGGTACCCAAGGGCAAGCATGTCACCGTAATCGGGGGCGGCAATGTGGCCATTGACGTTGCCAGAGCAGCTGTCAGAAAAGGGTCTCAGCAGGTGATCATCCTCTACCGAAGAACCCAGCGGGAGATGCCGGCTTATAACAGCGAAATCGAGGGAGCCCTGGAAGAAGGCGTCAAAATTTCCTATCTGACCGCACCCGAATCGATTTTAACCCATAACGGACATGCCGCCGGTCTCAGGTGCATTAAAATGAAACTCGGCGATCCCGATGCATCGGGACGCAGAAGACCGATTCCCATAAAAGGGTCTGAATATGACATCAAAACCGATCTCGTTATTCCGGCCATCGGTCAGACCATGGCAGTACCGGCAAAAGAAAGTATTAAAGGCATCGACATCGTCAAGTGGGGAAGCTTTAAGGTCGATGCCGGAACTTTGGCCACAACTAGGCCCGGTGTCTATGCCGGAGGAGATGCGGTCAGCGGCACGGCTACGGTCATTGAGGCCATTGCCGGCGGTAAAAAAGCAGCCATCGCCATTGATGCATATATCAACGGAATTGAAGATCCGAAGTTTCCGCCGGTCCCCCACAAAAGGGCCGATGTTGAAAGGATCGATGTCAGTGAAGAAAAAATGGCGCGCCTAAAGCGGCCCAAAATCCCTTTGCTGGAGATCGGGAAGAGGGTCTGTACCTTCGACCAGGTAGAGCTTGGCTTGAGTGAAAAAGCAGCCCGCGATGAAGCCAAACGGTGTTTGCGGTGTGACTTAAGCTAATAAGGAGAGATGTTGATAATGATTCAGATGACCCTGAACAATAAAGAGATTGAAGCACCGGAAAATTTGACCATTCTTGAAGTTGCCAGAAAACACGGCATCGATATCCCCACGCTCTGTTATCATGAAGCTCTGGAACCTTACGGCGTCTGCAGGTTGTGTATCGTGGAAGTGGGTGGTTCGTTACGCAAAGGGATACGGATTTCGTGCATTCAAAATGTAATGAACGGCCTGATCGTAGATACCGAAAGCGAAAGGGTCAAAAGAAACAGGCAATTTCTCTTCGAGCTTTTATTGGCAAGATCTCCGGACTCAAAGCAGCTCATCGATCTTGCGGCAAAACACGGCGTTTTTGAATCGAGGTTTTATGAAGGGGACTCAGATGATAATTGCGTCAGATGCGGTCTCTGTGTGAGGGTTTGCCGTGACAAAATAGGTGCCTTTGCCCTATGTTTCGCGCACAGAGGATACGATCGGACGGTTACGACTGATTTTGAGTCGCTTTCCGAGTATTGTATCGGTTGCGGCACCTGCGCTCAAATCTGCCCTACAGGCGCCATAAGGATGAAAGATGAAGGGGGAGAACGGATCATTTACACTAAAAATAGCGTAGTCGCTAGGTTCGAGCTCGAAACATGCGATATATGCGGTATCCCTTATGCATCGAAAAAGTACCTGGATTTCGTTAAAAGGAATTCGGATAACGCTATGGCGGTCAGCGTTGCAAGAAATCTCTGCCCAACATGTGCAAGACGAACAGGTGCGATAAATCTGGTGGGTCAAATGACACTGTAATTCGTCTGTAGCGGAACTTAAAAATCGATCTGAAAGGTAAAAAAGCATCATGGAAAAAGAGAAAATTGAAAAAATTGTCAATAAACACCGAAATGAAAAGTCAGCGATATTGGCAATTCTTCATGAGGTGCAGGCAGAGGATAATCAACTGAACGCTGAGTCCTTGAAATATATCGCGCTGCTGTTGGGTGTCCCTTACGCCAATGTTTTTGGATTGGCGACATTTTATAGTGCTTTCAGTACCGAAAAAAGGGGAAAGACGCTGGTCCGGGCTTGTGACGGCATTTCCTGCCATATTAACGGTGCGGAAGAAGTTATTGAAGTCCTCAAATCCAAACTGAATATTGAATTGGGTCAAACCACCTGGGATGAGGCGTTTGGTTTGGAAAAAGTGCGCTGTTTGGGCCTATGTTCCATCAGTCCGAATGTTTCTTTCAACGATAGGACCTATTCAAATCTCAACAAAGAAAAAATACTTGGGATTCTTCAAAAAGTGATGGGAGATTCTAAATGAAAATAAAAAATATGAAGGATCTTGATAAAGTAAAAGAAATCGGCATGAAATCCCTTTTTCCCAAAGGGCCGCAAATCAGAATCAGTATGTCCACCTGTGGACTCGCCCTTGGTGCGGATGATCTATTTCAAAAAATAACCGAAGAAAAAGAAAAAACAGGAATCAGAATATCTTTGCACCAAACCGGCTGTTCGGGCTTCTGTGACCTGGAACCCATGGCGATCGTGAGGCTTCCCGGAAAGCCCGCACTTCTGTATACCCGGGTGACCGTTGAAAGCGTCGAGCAGATCATCCAGGATATTCAGAAGAAAAAAATACCTCAAAAAGGATTGTTCTGCACTATTGGAAGCGATTCTGTTACCGCCATGCCGGACCCTGTATTGAATGAAATTCCTGACTATCAAGACGTAACTCCTTTTAAAGGCCAGCACCGGATGCTTCTAGAAAATTGCGGTATCATCGACCCTTTGAGTGTAGCCGAATATGTCGCCATGGCAGGATATTCGGCACTTTTTAAAGCACTTCATCAAATGCGTCCGGAGGAAGTCATTAAAGAGGTTGTGGAATCGGGACTCAGAGGCAGAGGCGGCGCATGGTTCCCCACCGGTTTTAAATGGGATATGGCGAGCAAATCTTCGGGTGACGAGAAGTTTGTCATCTGCAATGCGGACGAAGGAGATCCCGGTGCTTACAAAGATCGAACCATCATGGAAGGCAACCCTCTTAAACTATTCGAAGGGATCGTGCTGGCCGGATATGCCATCGGAAGTCATCACGGGATCATTTATCTTCGCGAGGAATACCATCATACCTTTGGGTTTCTCAACACTGCCATAGAGATTGCGAAACGGTTTGGACTATTAGGAAAAAATATTTTGAGTTCCGGTTTCAATTTCTCTTTGAACATCGTTCGAGGCGGCGGATCATATGTATGCGGCGAAGAAACCGCCCTTATGGATTCTCTCGAAGGGGAAGTGGGAGATCCGAGATTAAGACCCCCTTTTCCCATTGAGAAAGGTTTGTGGGCGCGACCGACGATCGTAAATAATGTGGAAACCCTGTCAAACGTTCCCCTGATTATTCAAAACGGGGGAAAATGGTATAAAAACATCGGGACCGAAAAAGCCAAGGGCACCAAGATCTTATCGGTAATCGGCAACGTGAAGCATCCGGGTCTTTATGAAGTTCCCCTGGGCACAAATTTAAAACAGGTTATATTTGAAATGGCAGGGGGACCTGTTAACGGAAAATCCATTAAAGCCGTTCAGGTCGGAAGTCCGTTCGGCACTTTTATTCCTGCGGACAAGCTTGATGTATCCCTTGATCCCGAAGCACTCAGAGAAATAGGGTCTATGATCGGATCCGGTGTGATTGTTGCGCTCGATCAAGATGCCTGTATCGTCGATATCTTGCATCATCTTCTGACTTTTTTCGTGGAGGAATCCTGCGGTAAATGTGTTCCATGTCGTGAAGGCGTCTCCAGGATGGAAGAACTGATGATAGAAATATACAACGGGCGTGCCGGCATGAAGGAACTCGATATATTAAATGAACTGGGAGAAACCGCCAGAGATTTCTCCCTATGCGCGCTCGGCGGCGGCGCTCCTGCACCGATATTGAATGGGATTAAAGATTTCAAAAAAGACTTCGAGGCGCATATCAAAACAGGCAAGTGTCTTCGATTCAGTTAATTTATTAAAAGTTCACGAGTCAATGATAAAAAAGATGACCGGACCTTAGCGTTAAACACAATTTTGTTAATGAGGATAAGATGATCACTTTTACCATAGACGACCAAAAAGTCAGTGCCGAAGAAGGCTCTACCGTATTTAAAGTTGCCCGTGAAAACGGGATCGAGATACCCCATCTGTGCTTTCACAAGGATATGGAACCTTATGGGGGCTGCCGCCTTTGCATGGTGGAGATTACCGAGAATGGTTTTACAAGGCTGCATCCTTCCTGTGCATTTCCGGTTAAAGAAAATATCGTTGTCAAAACAGATACCGAGCGACTCCGGAAAGGAAGGAAAATCATTGCAGAACTTTTGCTTGCCAGGTGCCCGGATGTTGACTCGGTAATCAATCTTGCCGAATCATTGGGTGTCAAGGAAGCGCGCTTTAAAAAATTGAATAGCAATTGTGTGCTTTGCGGCCAATGCGTAAGGGTTTGCCGCAATGTAGCACAAGTCGGCGCCATCGATTTTATCAACCGGGGGAAAAATAGGTACGTCGGAACTCCTTTTGATCTTCCATCGGACGATTGTATCGGTTGTGGATCCTGCCATTATGTTTGTCCTACGGGCAGCATGAATATGGAATATGAAAATGTGTTAAGGTGGCGGAATTTACCGGGGACCTTGCGAAAATGCCGGTATATGCGCATGGGTTTCATTCCCCATAAAATGTGTCCCAATAATTATCGGTGCTGGAATTGCGAATTGGACCAGAGAATGGAAGATCTCGCCAAAACCCATCCCATATTTATACTCAAACATGCAAGGGAAGAAGAAAAAGAAACCATCGGGCATTTCGAAATTAGGTTCGATCGTTTCTATCATGAAGGACATGTCTGGATGAAACGCCTCAACGGTTTGATGAGATTGGGTATTGACGATTTTGCGCGGCAGATCATCGGATGGGTGGATGATATGCGGCTGCCGTCCGTTGGAACAACACTCGAACCCGGAGACATATTATTTGAAATCTCCGGCAATGAAAAGAAATTACTGTTCCATACACCCATACCAGGGGAGATTATTTATATTAACCCCGATATCTTAGACAACCCTAAACTGGCGAGTATGGCCCCCTACGAAAGGGGATGGATTCTTAGCATTGAACCGTTGGATATTCTCCGGGTATCAAAGGAACTCCTTTCCGGAAGATCTGCAAAGGAATGGTTGAAACATGAATTCAACGAATTCCATGACATGGTCAGACAAGAGACGGAGGCAGAGCTGCCCCTTGACAAGCCGATTCCCAAGGATTTCGCAAAGACGGTCGGCGATGACACCTGGAAGAAGATTCACAAGAGGTTTTTCATCAAAAAAAGGAAGAAAAAAAAGGTAAAGCTCCATCATATAGAGGATTTTCAATAAAGCAATCACTTGAGTTATAATGTTTTTGCTCCCACGGGATCGGACAAAAACGTAAACAAATGCTACAACAGCTCCCATAAAAAGCTACAGTTTAGAAACAGTTTGATAATACTCGATATTTAATATTCCTTATCTTTGTTTTCCTTTAAAGTGTAGCCGATGTAATCACATCCTTTACGCCCCCAAACTCTCCTATTTTTTGTCCGCTAAATAAAATAACTGAAAAAAATAAATGATTTAAACAAAATAGCTCTATTGACCGTCTGTACCAAGGTTCGTGGCACCAAGGTTGCAATTTAGAGAGACAACGCAAGTCCTTCTGATAATCAGTGGGACCGTAGTCTCAACTTCCGCTGGCTAAAAAAGTATAGTGAAAAGACATCTATCTCAAAACCGGACAGAACCTTTGCTGGCAGGAGAGGCTATACAGAAGCTAAGGAGACTGGAAACATGAGGGGAAAAAAAGAGAATTCAAAAAAGAAACGCCTTATCGGGTTTCGGGTCGTGGAAAATGAATGTATCTGGATGAAAGCCGGAGTTATCAATCTTCGATTTTGTGATAATGCCTACGATTGTTACACTTGTCCTTTTGACAAAGCGATGCAGCGGACAATGCATCCCCGCGGTCAGACCGAGGCGGACATTCATGAACCCGGATGGGTTGAGAAAATTAAGGCTTGCTACCGGGGCTCTGAAAGGCCTTGCCGTTATTCCTTAACCGGACGGATAGATGCGCCTAAGATCTGTCCACTCAACTATGAATGCTATCATTGCACTTTTGATCAAATGATGGACGATTTTGATCTGTCACAACTCAGGGATTCGCCGAACTATTATTTAGCGTCGGGGTATAAAATGGCCGACGGCTATTATTACCATCTGGGGCATTGTTGGGTACGTTTCGACCACGGGGGACGCGTTAGAATCGGATTTGACGATTTCGTTATCAAGTTGCTGGGTACCTTTAAGTTTTTGAGCCTTCCGCCCCTTGGGGATACCCTCAACAAAGATCAAGCCGGATTGACAATCAGTCGCAATGGTCGGAAAGCTTCATCGCTTTCTCCTGTTACCGGTACGGTTATCGCTGTAAACCATAAAGCCCTCGCTCATCCCGAAATTCTGCATAAAGATCCGTACAATGAAGGATGGCTTTGCATTATCGAACCGGATATGCCCAAAAAAAATCTAAAAGGGCTCTATTTTGGCAAAGACAGCATGCAATGGATGGAGCAAGAGAGCCGTAAGCTATTGAATCTAATGGGGCCGGAATATGAAAGGCTGGCAGCTACCGGCGCCGAGCCCATTAGCGATGTATTCGGTAATTTTCCGGAACTCGAGTGGGATCAGTTGGTGAAGACATTTCTGCGAACAGAAACCTAAGCGGGTTTAACAAGAGTTCTTAGCAGAATTTTTCACGATTCAGGTCTTTAAAGATTTTAATCGAAGAAGGGAGCATGCATGTCCGTCAGGATAGGTTTTTATATCTGCCATTGCGGAATCAATATTGCCGGAAAAGTTCGTGTAGAAGATGTAGCGGCTTTTGTCCGTTCACTGAAGAATGTTGTTGTTGCAAGAGATTATAAGTTTATGTGTTCGGATCCCGGGCAGGAGATGATCGAAAAGGACATTAAAAAATTCGATCTTAACAGGGTTGTCGTGGCCTCATGTTCCCCAAGGCTTCACGAGAAAACCTTTCAGAGTGCCTGCCGACGGGCAGGGCTCAATCCTTATTTTTTCCAGATGGCTTCGGTCCGCGAGCAAGTTTCCTGGGTCACCGAAGACCCTGAAGCCGCCACTCGTAAGGCAAAGACCCTTGCCGCTGCAGCCGTCAATCGGGTTAACTTTCATAAAAGACTTGAATCCCGCAAATCCAAAGTTCATCCGGATGTCTTGGTTGTCGGCGGCGGAATTGCCGGCATGCAGGCAGCCTTGGATGTCGCCAAAGCCGGCAATAAGGTATATCTGGTGGAAAAGGACTCAACCATCGGCGGGCATATGCTTCAGTTTGATAAAACCTTTCCCACCCTTGATTGTGCCGCCTGTATCGGAACCCCCAAAATGGTTGAGGTAGCCCAGAATGCAAACATTGAGTTGCATACTTACAGTGAGGTAAAGGAAGTTTCGGGATACATCGGCAACTTTACCGTTAAAATCCGTCGCAAACCTCGATATGTAAAAGAAGGTGTCTGTACCGGGTGCGGTGAATGCGTTAATGTTTGCCCTGTATCGGTCCCCAGTGAATGGGATTTGGGCCTGAATAATCGAAAGGCCATTTATAGGGCTTTTCCACAGGCTGTGCCCATAACCTTTTGCATCGACAAAAAAGACCGGCCGCCTTGTGTGAACGCCTGTCCCGCAGGCGTCAATATTCAAGGTTATGTGCAACTTATCAGCCAAGGCAAGTATCAGGAGGCAACCCGACTTATTATGGAGCGGGTGCCGCTGCCGAGGGTCCTTGGTCGTATCTGTCCGCATCCTTGTGAATCTGAATGCCGAAGGAAGGAGTTGGATGAGGCAATTGCAATAAGAGATTTGAAACGGTTTGCTGCCGACCAAGTGAATTTGAAGGCGCTCGAGCCGCCCAACATCGAAGAACGCTCAGAAAAAGTGGCCGTGATCGGATCCGGCCCGTCTGGGCTGACCGTCGCATACTACTTGCGGTTAAAAGGCTACCAGGTGACCCTCTTTGAAGCACTTGAGGTTTTAGGCGGAATGCTCCGGATCGGCATACCGGATTATCGGCTTCCACCGGAAGTTCTGGATCAGGAGATAGAGTATATCCTCAGGCAGGGTGTCAAAACCCGCACCGGCATCAGATTCGGAATTGATCTCACATTTGAAGATTTGAAAGAAGAGGGATTTGCCGCTGTATTCCTCGGAATCGGGGCCCATAATTCTTTGGATATGCAAATCCCCGGCGAAAGGGACACCCAGAACGTTGTCGATGCGGTTCGCTTTTTAAGGGAAGTGAATTTGGGCGATAAAACGTGCCCCGGCAAACGGGTTGTCGTCATCGGTGGCGGCAACGTGGCCATAGATGCTGCAAGGGTTGTGAAACGTCTTGGAGCCCGAGAAGTCACTGTCGTGTATCGTCGATCAGAACAGGAAATGCCGGCCTATGAGGAAGAGATCGAAGGCGCTAAAAAGGAAGAAGTTCGCTTTTCCTTTCTCACCGCACCGGTCGGGATTCTTGCAAAAGAGGGTAGGGTGGAGGGCTTCGAATGTATCCGAACCGAACTCGAAGCGCCGGATGACAGCGGACGGCGTCGTCCGGTTCCAGTGGCGGGTTCCGAATTCATAATTCCCTGTGACGCGGTTATTCCGGCCATTGGTCAGAAAATTGACACATCCTGGGCAGCTCGGATACCTGACTTGCAATGGTCTCAACGAAACACGCTGAGCGTAAATCCGCAAACAATGCAAACCAGTATTCCCTATGTTTTTGCCGGAGGGGATGCGGTAACCGGACCGGACAACGTGATACAGGCGGTGGCTGCGGGTCACAAGGCTGTGGAGGCTATTCATCGCTATATCAGCGGCGAAAATCTGGAACTATACACTCAACAGTTAAACGCCCGGAAAAAACCTGGCAATGATTGGCAAAGAATTCCAAAAGGAATTGGCCAAAAAGCCAGGGTTCATCCGGAGCATTTGGACGCCAAAATGAGTACTGTTTGCTTTGACGAAGTGGACCTCGGATATTCAGAAGACGCGGCACGGCAAGAAGCTCGTCGGTGTATTAATTGCGGCGTCTGCTCTGAATGTATGGAATGCGCTAAGGTCTGCGAGCCCCAGGCCATAGATCACAACATGCAGGCAGAAGAACTGGAGATAAAAGTTGGGAGTATTATCATCGCGACCGGCTACGATATCATCGATCCGACGCCGATGAAGCAATTTGGCTATGGCAAATATCCCAATGTCTTTACTTCTCTTGAATTCGAGCGCCTCAGTAATGCCACCGGACCCACCGGCGGTGAGATCTTTGTCAAAGACGAAAACAAGAATTTTACTCGAACGCCAAAAAGCGTGGCCATTTTACACTGTATCGGCAGCAGGGATGTGAACTATCATGAATACTGCTCCCGGGTTTGCTGCATGTACGCTCTTAAATATGCCCATCTTATTCATGAAAAGGCGGGTCACGACACCCGGGTTTATAACTTTTACATCGACATGCGCTGTTTCGGCAAAGGCTACGAAGAATTTTACAAAAGGTGCCAGGAAGAGGGTACTCGGTTCATAAGAGGGAAGGTGGCAGAGATTACCGATCAGGCCGTCAAACCGGAGGAAGAGGGAAAACTCATTGCAGTTGCGGAAGACACTCTTTTGGGCCGACGTTTACGGATTCCGGTGGATATGGTGGTCCTGTGTGTTGCCATGGAGGCCCGTAGCGATGCACATGAGGTCGGCAGGATCTTTGGTGTCAACCAGGGGGCCGATGGGTTCTATCTTGAGGAACACCCTAAACTGGGACCTTTGAATACGGCTACCGACGGTGTCTTCCTTGCCGGCGCCTGTCAGGGGCCCAAAGATATTCCGGATGCAGTTTCCCAGGCGTCCGGCGCTGCGGTCAAGGCATTGTCATTGGCTACATTGGGCGAGGTGGAAATTTCCCCTATTGTATCTTGGATCGATCCGGACATATGTGCCGGATGCCGGACCTGCATCGAGCTCTGCCCGTACTCTGCTATAGCGTATAATGCCCGAATCGGCGTCTCAGAAGTCAATGAAGCCCTTTGCAAAGGATGCGGAAGTTGTTCAGGATTTTGTCCAAGCGGTGCGGCACAGGTTAAACATTTTAACGAGAAGCAGATATTTGCGGAACTCGACGGGATCGTCGATTCGCTGCATACCGTCGGAATGTAAAATCACGTTTGGTATTGAGTGTTTAGTATTTTGTCACTTATACTAAACACTCAATACTAAATACCAGAAGAGAGGAAAACATGGCTGACTTCGAACCCACGATCATTGCTTTTGTTTGCAACTGGTGTACGTACACTGCTGCGGATCTGGCCGGAACCGCCAGGTTGCGATATCCTGCCAATGTGATTTTGATTCGGGTCATGTGTACCGGCATGGTTGACCCCAAATATGTGATCAAGGCCCTGCTTGAGGGAGCCGATGCAGTTCTTGTCAGTGGATGTCATCCCGGAGACTGCCACTATATCAACGGAAACTTCAAGGCTCGAAGGCGAATCAGGCTTCTCAAAGAGATCCTTTCCCAATTCGGCTTTAAAGATGAGCGGCTCAGGTTGACCTGGATCGGCGCCAGTGACGGTATCCAGTTTGCCGAGACCATTCATGACATGGTGGCGCAGATCAAAACACTGGGTCCCAACGAGGCCAAGGCGACCATGGTAATTTGACAGTCATTGGTCATGATCACCGATGATTAATGACAACCTTGGAGGAAGCGGACAGTGAAAACAGCGAAAATCGACATAAAAGACGGCGACCTGTTGGCAACTCTACGAGATTTTTTTCGATCCATCCTCCAGATGGAAGATATCAGTGCCATCTTGGTTCCTCAACATCTTCCTATGAAAAACGTCGTGATGCCGACGCTGGTGACGGATCCTAAACACCTGAACGGCATTGACCCTTTGGCGCCGGTTTTTCCCTTGAATGCGGCCAAAATTGTTTCCAGGCTTACACGTAAGCCCATGGGTGCTAAAGTTGCAGTGGTACTGCGTCCCTGCGAAATACGCGCATTTGTCGAACTGGTTAAACTCAAGCAAGGCCGAATCGAAGAAGTGGTAATAGTAGGAATCGACTGTCTGGGTGCTTTCAAAAAAAACGATTATATTCAAATCGCAGGAGAAAAAGAAACAGAATTCACATCAAGATTTTATAAAGACGTTTTATCCGGGAAAAAAGGAACACCGGAAGGATTTGATCTGGCACCGGCCTGCAAAGCTTGTGAAAATCCGATTCCCAACGGCGCAGATATTTTAATCGGACTTTTCGGGATCGATACCGACAATCAATTTTTAATCCAAACCCGGTCGTTTAAAGGAGAGGAGATTTATGAAAACCTCAATCTTTCCGACGCAGAGGAACCACCGAAACGGTCAGCGGCCGTGGAATCTCTGCTGGCTGAACGCATTGCCTATCGTGATAAAATGTTTGCCGGGACATTCGAAGCCACAAACAGCATAGAGAAGCTGAATGCCTATTTCGCCAAGTGTGTAAATTGCTATAACTGCAGGGTTGCCTGTCCGGTTTGCTTTTGTAAGGAATGTGTTTTTGTTACGGATGTCTTTAATCATGACCCTGTTCAGTATCTTAAATGGGCCAATCGCAAGGGAGTCATCAAAATGCCCACCGATACCGTCTTTTACCACCTGACTCGGATTGCCCATATGAGCACCTCATGCGTGGGATGCGGTCAGTGCACGAATGCCTGCCCCAACGATATTCCGGTGATGGAATTGTTTAGAACCGTTTCATATCATACACAAAAGGCTTTTGAATACGAAGCCGGACGTAACATCGAGGATGATCTTCCGCTGTCGGTATTCCGCGAAGACGAGCTTGAAGAGGTGGTTGGCATCAAAAAAGCAGTTTGACGGGATTAACAGGATATTCAAAATATTTTATACTCCCATTGACGGATGAAAATGAGAGAAAGCAATCGGCTGAGGAAGCTTTATTATGAAGAATAAAATTGGTAAAGCACTGGTGGTAGGAGCCGGAATCGGCGGAATCCGGGCTGCCCTGGACCTGGCGGAGTTTGGTTATGGTGTCACTCTCATTGACCGGTCACCGCATATCGGAGGGGTTCTCAGCCAGCTCGATTATCAGTTTCCCACCGATCGCTGCGGCATGTGCAAGATGCTTCCAACAATAGATCGAGACACATCGTCCCAGTATTGTCTTCGTAAAGGCCTCTTCCATGAAAACATAGAAATTCGTTTGTCCACCGAACTTGTTTCCGTGAAAGGCGAACCGGGAAAATATCAGGTGTCGCTTCGCAGGAAGCCGAATCTTGTTGATCCCGCCCGCTGTGTCGGGTGCGGCGGGTGCGTGACGGTTTGTCCGATAGAGGTTCCGGATTCCTTTAACGCCGGTCTATCTATGCGAAAGGCGATCTACCTTCCGGTTCCCCATGCCATACCGAATGCGTATATTATCGATTCAGAAGCCTGCAGTCGGTGTGGGGAATGTGAAGCAATATGTCCTACCGGCGCCATCAAGCTTTTGGAAGAAGTCCGCAAAGATTTTCGAATCCTGGTGGTTGACGACGAATTGATCATGCGCGATTCGCTTAAGGCTTGGTTAGAAGATGAAGGTTTTGCCGTCGATATGGCGGCATCGGGTCCGGAAGCCCTGAATCATTTATCGAAACAAACATACGAGTTAATGCTTGTGGACATCAAAATGCCGGGAATGGACGGTGTGGAACTCCTTCAGAAGGCCAAAGAGGTTTTTCCCGAACTTTGTGTTGTCATGATGACGGCCTACGCTACGGTAGAGACTGCCGTAGAAGCCATGAAAATAGGGGCGCTGGACTATCTTCTCAAACCCTTCGATCCCGAGACGCTCATTCCGATGATCCTTCGAACGTATCAGGATCTTGAAGCAAAAAAAGAATCCCCGTTAGAGGTCGGCGCATTGGTACTTTGCGGCGGCACATCCTATTTCGATCCTTCCGACGGCAAAAACACTTACGGGTACGGCATATATCCGAATGTGGTAACAAGCCTTGAGTTCGAAAGGATCTTAAGTGGTACAGGACCGAGTCAGGGGCGTCTGGTGCGGCTTCCAGACGGGAAGCCGTTGCGTAAAGTGGCCTGGCTTCAGTGTGTGGGATCGCGAGATATTCAGATCGACGCCGATTACTGTTCGTCCATCTGCTGCATGCATGCGATCAAAGAAGCCCTTGTGGCCAAGGAAAAAGCCGGTGGAGCGCTTGAAGCAGCCATCTTTTATATGGATATGCGGACTTTCGGAAAATCCTTTCAACGGTACCGAGACCGGGCGGAAACCGAACACGGCGTTCGATTTGAAAGAGGGCGTGTGCATTCCGTTTTCCATGATGAGAACAGCGGCGATCTCATTGTCAGATATGTCGATCACTCCGGCGCCCACCTGGAAGAGACCTTCGATATGGTTGTACTCTCCGTGGGCCAGAGGCCGGCTTTGGGTATAACAGCTCTGGCCGAACGGGTGGAAATGCCGCTCAATCAATGGGGGTTCGGTCAGACCGAGCCTTTTTCCCCCACGCGAACAATTAAGGAGGGGATCGTATTGGGAGGTGCTTTCTCCGGCCTTAAAGATATCAGCGAATCGGTCATTCAGGCTTCTTCCGCTGCGTTGTCAGCGTCCCGCATCATTCATGCCGCCGGAGGAAGCCTTCGTCTTAGGGATACACCTGTGGAACCATTCCCGGATATTTCTCAGGAATCGCCTAGAATTTTGATCGCTGTTTGCACGTGCGGCGGTTTGCTTTCGAGGCTTCTCGACACACAAGAACTTGTCCGGTGTCTCAAGGTCGACCCCGCCGTAGACGAGGTCGACTTTCTTGACCAAACCTGCACCGTCACGGGATGGGAAAACCTTGTCAAACTGGTGGACAAACACAAACCGAACCGGATTCTGATCGGGTCGTGCCTTCCCTATGCATATGCCCGGAAAATCAGGGAACTGGGCCGGCGGGTAAGGCTGAATCCTGCGCTTATAGAAGTGGTTGATTTAAATCTGACGGCGCAACACTCAAGGCTTAAATCTGAAACTTTGTCTGCGGATAAGATATCAAAAGTCACCTGTGAATTGCGGGCTATTTTGGGAACAGGGCTTGCACGGCTTAAATGGGCTGATCCGGATCCTGTGGCCGGTGAAAAGATTTTTCAACAGGCTCTGGTGGTAGGCGGCGGAATTGCCGGAATGTCCTCGGCCCTTGCCATCGCAGATCACGGCTTTCAGGTAGATCTGATCGAACAAGAAGAAATGCTGGGTGGTAATCTGAACTGGTTACCGCGGACCTTGGAAGGAAACGCAACATCGACCCTGTTAGACGAAACCCTTTTAAAGGTGGAAAAACATCCGCTTATTCGTGTGCACACCAATAGCCGGGTGCTGACGTCTCATGGTCAAGTCGGGCGTTTTTATACCACTATTGAGGACAAAGATAAAGACGCTTTCACTCTGGAACATGGCGTGACGATCCTTGCCACCGGAGGAGCGGAAGCCGGCACGACATCTTACAACCATGGGACAAGCGAGGCAATTGTCACCCAAAAGGAACTGGAAATAAAAATAAATGACAATACACTTGATCCAAGTCGACTCAAGTCGATTGTCATGATTCAATGTGTCGATTCCAGGCAGGAGCCAAGGAATTATTGCAGCCGCATATGCTGCTCCACGGCCTTGAAACACGCACTTGTTTTCAAGGAAAAAAATCCGGGAATTAATGTCTATATCCTTTATCGTGACATGATGACCTATGGTTTTACCGAGGCCTATTACACTCTGGCCCGCAAGTCCGGTGTAATCTTTATCCAGTACGCGGTTAACGAAAAACCACAGGTGACGCCACTGGACGGATCGGTTCGAGTGACAACCTTTGAACCGATTATCGGACAAAAGATCCAAATTGATGCCGACCTGGTTGTCCTTGCCACCGGCATTGTTCCCAGACTTTCAAAAGATCTGGCGGAATCTTTTGGAGCAACATTGGATCGGGACGGCTTTTTTGAGGCGGCAGAATCAAAATGGAGACCCGTCGATTCACTTAAAGAAGGAATATTTGCATGCGGCTTGGCGCATTCTCCCCGGAATATCACGGAATCGATAGCAACTGCCGAAGCTGCGGCCCAGAAAGCCTTAAAGATACTTTCCTATGAACAAATGCCGGCCGGAAAAGTGGTGGCAAAGGTCCGTCACAGCCTTTGCAGTCTATGCGAGAGATGTATTGAGGCTTGTCCATATGGTGCTCGCAGGGTCGATCCGGAACTGGCAGAAGTTCTGGTCAATGCCGCCATGTGTCAAGGATGCGGATCATGCGCCACGGTTTGCCCCAATAGTGCGTCCATCCTTGCCGGGTTTTTAGACCAGCAAATGCTCGACGTCCTTGATTCGGCGCTTGAAGGAAAGACTTTGTAATAGGTGAAGCCATGAACCAGACGACGGAAACAGACATCGAACAGGGTCCTGCAACTGCATCCGAACCCATGGTTGATTCTTTGGATGCAGTCCGGGATATGGTGAGTACCTGCATCCAGTGCGGCACCTGTACCGGTTCTTGCCCCAATGCTTTTGCCATGGATCTTACGCCCCGTCAACTGTGGTACAATGTACTTATGGGAGAAAAAAATACGATTTTCCACAGCAGGACTTTTACCCTGTGCTCTGTTTGCTATTACTGTACGCTTCGATGTCCCAGGGGTCTTCCGTTGACCGAGACCATGAGTGCTCTCAAGCAGATCGCTGCAAAAGAGAATCTGGTGCCCTATAAGAAAAGTATACGATTTTACAAAAGCTTTATGGAGAGTGTACGCCGCCATGGTCGGGTGAGAGAGATGGAGTTCATGACACTCTATTTTCTCTCCCTGAAAAACCCTTTCATACCGCTTCAGTTTGCCCCCCTGGGGATCAAACTCCTATGTAAAGGAAAAATCTCTTTTGAGATGCCTTCAAAAGAGAACGGTGCTTTGGATTCGATCTTTCGCAAGGTTGAAGAGTTGGAGAAAAGCTGAGTAGATTGCCTGTCACCAAGCTCGGCGGCAAAACCGCATTTTTATAAAATCGGTTTAAGATTTTATAAGGGGTCAATATGAAGTATTTATATTATCCGGGTTGTTCTTTGGAAGGGACGGCTCTCGAATACAATGCATCCACCCAGGCCATCATGCGGGAATTGGAAGTGGAATTGCTGGAGATTAAGGACTGGACCTGTTGCGGAGCCAGTGCTGCAGAGGCCACGAGCCATCTTCTATCTTTGGCTTTACCGGCGTATATCCTCGCCATGGCCGAAGAGATGGACGGAACCAAAGAGATTCTTGTTCCGTGCAGCGCATGCTATCTGAACTTGAAAAAAGTTGAGAAAAAGAGCCGAAAAGACCCTGAACTGCTTATTAAAATCAACACCATATTACAAGAAAAAGAGCTGCATTTCCACGGCCAGGTGAATGTCAGGCACCTCCTTGACGTCGTAGCCCGTGATGTTGGACCTGCAAAGATCGTTCCCAGGGTGAAAAACCATTTTATCGACCTGAAGATTGCACCCTACTACGGATGCCAGTGCCTTCGGCCTTATGCTGTTTTCGATGATCCCGAGGCGCCCATCTCCATGGAACCGCTTATAGCGTCTGTAGGGGCGAAGATTCATCCATGGAACATGGGCGGTAGATGTTGCGGCGGATCCCATATGACCACCAAACCCGAAGTGGCGCTGGAACTTGTCGCTGCGATATTAAGGGCGGCTCGGGGCGCCGACGCGATCGTCACCGTATGTCCGATGTGCCAGATGAATTTAGAGGCGTATCAGAAGAAAATATCGGAAAAGTTAAAAGAGGATATGCGCATGACCATACTTTATCTACCGCAGTTTCTTGGGCTTGCTATGGGTTTATCGGAGCAAGACTTGCGATTGGATTTGAATCTTTCCGTTACCGAGTCCTTCCGGGAAAATTTTTAACCTGAATTTTGCCTCACAATCAGCTGCACGGCAATCGAACCTTAAAAGTGCTTCCTCTTCCAGGCTCACTTTCCACTGTAATGGTACCATGGTGTTTGGCGATGATACCGTAGACAACGGAAAGGCCGAGACCGACGCCTTTTCCCTCTTCTTTGGTTGTGAAAAAAGGTTCGAAAATATTTTCCATATCTGTTTCAGAAATGCCGCAGCCGGTATCGGAAACGGCCACCTCTAAAAACGTTTTAGCCTCGTTGGCTTTATTGGCAGTTATGGTCAGCGTACCTCCGTTCGGCATTGATTCCGAAGCATTATATAAAAGGTTTAAAAGAACCTGCTGGATCTGTTTGAAATCGCATTTGACTTTTGGAAGATCCGGCGAAATATTTTTTATTAATTGAAGTTCTTTCATTTCCAGTTCACGGGAAAAGAGATTCAAGGTTTTATTGATAATGTTTTCAATACTGTTACTCTCCATGGTAATTTTGGTCCGACGGGCAAAAGCCAAAAGATCTTTAACGATTTCTGTGCACCGGGCTGTCTCAGACTCCATAATTTTCAAATATCGTGAAATATCCTCAAGTTTTTCGTGAGAAAATTGATTCCGTGCAAGCTGTTTTATGATCAATCGGATATAGTTTAAGACCCCGGCAAGCGGGTTGTTGATCTCATGAGCAATCGTAGCAGCTAATTTGCCGAGAGAGGCCAGTTTTTCCGTCCAAACAATCTGTTCCTGGATTTCCTTTAAGTCCTGATAGGCCTTTTTTATGTTTTGATGCATCGTTGCATTATCTACGGCAACGGCGATATAGTTGCCGATAACGGTCAAGAATTCAATAAATTCGGATGATAGTCTGGATGGGTTCAAGGTGGACACACACATCACGCCTATGGATGTCTCCTTGGTTGCCAGTGGAATATAAACGGTGGATTGAAAGCCTTCTTCAATGAGAAAATCGACATAGGGGCCAATGGTTTGCGGCGTATTTTCTATCACCTTTGGCTCACCGCCAAGCAGGATTTGAATTAAAAGTGCGTTACCGGGTTCGCGAGGTTTCATAAAGGTGTGGTTTGCAACATTAGCTGAAAGTCTTTTATGAGCAGCCAATTTAAGGCGCTTTTCTCCATCATTCAACAAATAAATACTGATACTTTCAGGATCGGGGGTATCGAGGATTTTGTCAACGATACGGCTTAGCATCTCTTCAAGATCCAAACTGTCGCTGATGATTTTAGAGATGGCACTTAATGCGGAAAGACGTATATTAAGCTGATCGATTTTCTGGAGGTTGTCTATTTTGAAGATGTTATCTTTTTCCATAATGCATGAGAAGTACAGAACACAAGTTTCGAACCCTCAATTTCCAGCAATGCCGGCATCATACACCACACGTCCATGCAGACAAGAAGGCCTTTTAGATATTTTCTTTTGTACGTAGAAATGTCTTTACCAGTTGATTCCAGT
>Ga0055483_10000037_pt1 | contig 33106 bp, 33 predicted proteins | sample RushMan_CattailN_5_FD_57938 | JGI IMG/M metagenome (GOLD analysis project Ga0055483, IMG submission 57938) | Wetland microbial communities from San Francisco Bay, California, USA, that impact long-term carbon sequestration - RushMan_CattailNLB_D2 | ecosystem: Environmental > Aquatic > Marine >... | reverse complement strand
CCCCGAGGGCGGCTCGACCGGGCGGCCCGGGGCAGGGGCACGCGATGGGGAGGAGCCATGAGAATCGTTCTGCAGCGAGTCAAGGAAGCCAGGGTGGACGTCGACGGGAAAACCGTCTCCCGCATCGGCCGCGGCCTCTGCCTCCTCGTCGGGGTCGAGAAGGGCGACACGGAGGGGGACGCCCGCTACCTGGCAGGGAAGGCCGTCGAGTTGCGGGTTTTTCCGGACGCTGCGGGCAAGATGAACCTGTCGCTCGCCGACATCGTCGGCGAACTCCTGGCCGTATCCCAGTTCACGCTGGCGGGGTCGGTGCGCAAGGGCCGCCGGCCCAGCTTCGACAAGGCCGAGGAGCCGGGGCGGGCGGCCGAGCTCTTCGACCACTTCGTCGGGGCGGTCGAGTCCCTAGGCGTCGTCGTCGAGACGGGCGTTTTCCAGGCGCCGATGGAGGTTTTCATCCTGAATGACGGCCCCGTGACGTTCATCCTCGAATCGCGCTTGGGAGCCGGCGCCCCTGCCGGGGGGTGAGAAAGCGGCTCCCGCCCTCATCGCCCGGGGTGAGAGAAAAACGGTCGAATTCACCCCCGGAATCCCCCGGCGCGAGACTGGACACCGGCCGGGGCCTGTTCCAAAATGGACGGGCAGCGGTTATACTGAAGCTTCAGCGCCGCGGCGTTGCGAGGAAACCGGTATGAGCAAGTTCGTCACCCGAAAGCCCACCGGGGAAATGCCGCGCCTCCCCCTCAAGGGGAGTCTCGACCTGACCTACCGGTGCAACAACGACTGCCGCCACTGCTGGCTCCGCCTGCCCGCCGACTCCCCCGAAGTGGACCGCGAGCTGCCTTTCGAGGAGATTCGGCGGATCGTCGACGAGGCCCGCTCAGCCGGCTGCCGGCGCTGGACGATCTCCGGCGGCGAACCCATGATCCGTCCGGATTTCGCCGAAATCTTCGACTACATCACGGCCCACTCGGGCGCCTACACGCTGGTCACGAACGGCAAGCTGATCACGCCCGCCCTGGCCCGGTTGATGAAGAAGCCGGGGGCGAAGCTCATTTCGCTCTACGGGGCCGACGCCGGGGTCCACGATCATATCACCCGGGTCCCCGGCTCCTTCGAGGCCCTGTCGGCCGGCATCGCTCATCTCCGGGAGGCCGGCACCGGCTTCACGGTCCAGATCGTGCCCATGAAGGACAATCACCACCAGCTCGAGGCCATGATCCGGCTGGCCGAATCGTGGAGCCCGAACTGGCGGCTCGGGGCGTCCTGGCTGTACCTCTCGGCGTCCGGCGATGCGGTCAAGAACGAGGAGATAAGGGCCCAGCGCCTGCCCGCGGCCGAGATCGTGGCCCTCGACCCGCCCTACGACACCAACTCGGGCTGCCTGGGGGAGACCGAGGCCGGCGCGTGCGGTACCAACGGCTGCGGCGGCGTTTTCGCGGCCTGCCTGAACCACCGCAGGGATTTCCATATAGATCCCTACGGGGGCATGAGTTTCTGCTGCTACGTCAAGAATCCGCGGCTGCGCCGCGACCTGAAGCGGATCAGCTTCCGCCGGGTCTGGGAGGAGCTGCTGCCGGCCATGGCCGGAGCGATCCATCACGGGCCGGCATATCTAACGGGCTGCGGCGTCTGCGAACTCCGGCCCGACTGCCGCTGGTGCCCCGCCTTCGCCCACCTCGAGCACGGCGACCACTCGGCCAGGATCGACTACCTCTGCAGCCTGGCCCGGGAAACCGCGGCCGTGCGGGAGGCAAGACGCCACTCGCACCGCCGGTTTTACGCGATCGGCGGCCTCACCCTGCGGGTGGACGCGGACCTGCCTATCACGGACGAGACGTTCCACCCCAAGTTCGAGCTGTTCCGGACGGACCTGCCAGGCGACGATCTCGTCTCGATCCACCACCACTTCACCCTGCCCCAGCTCGAGGGGGAGGACCTCGGACTCCAGGTGTATCGCCAGCCGCCCTGGGCCGTCTACCGGAAGGGGAAGGCCTGGATCTATCTCGGCATCTACCCGCACGCCGGCGACGACCGAATCCACAGGGTCATCGTCTTCAGCGACGACCACACCCGGGCCCACATCTACAACCCCTCGGCCGAGTTGTTTCACTACGGGCAGGTCGACTCGCTGCTCCTGCTCTCGTCGGACCAGATCGTCCTGGCCCGCGTCTTGCCGGCCTTGGGGGGCGCCTTCGTGCACGCCGCCGGCCTGGTGGTCAACGGCCGGGGATTTCTGTTCGCGGGCGCGTCGGAGGCCGGGAAGTCGACCATCACCCTGATGCTCAAGAACAGGGCCAAGATCCTGTGCGACGACCGCATGATCGTGCGCCGGGACGGCCGCGGCGGCTTCCGGATCCACGGGACCTGGAGTCACGGGGACGTGCCGCAGGTGTCGCCCGAATCGGCCCCCTTCGACGGCCTCTTCTTCCTGAGGCAGGCGGGGGAGAACAGGCTGGAGCGGATCGAGGACCGCAAGGCCGTCATCAGGGACCTCCTGCCGCGGTTCGTCCGGCCCCTGGTCACCGCCGATTGGTGGGACCGGGTCCTGGCCATCGCCGAAGACATCGCGGCCGGCGTGCCGTGCTACAACCTCTATTTCGACAAGAGCGGCCGGATCGTCGAATCCCTTGAGGAGCTGGCGGGGCAGGCATGACGGCGAGGACATACGCGACGAGGATCCCGGCCGGCCGGGCCCGGATCTGGAAAGCCGGGCGTCCCGCGCTGACCATGCTCGATATCGAGCTCACCGAGCGCTGCAGCAACGACTGCGTCCACTGCAGCGTGAACCTCCCCGAGGCCGCCCCCGCGTCCCGGCGCGAAATGACCGCCGCCCGGATCGGGAAGATCCTTGAGGAAGCGGCCGGCTTGGGCTGTCTGAGCGTCCGGTTCACCGGGGGCGAGCCGCTCATCCGCGAGGACTTCGAGGACATCTACCTAAAGGCCAAGCGCTTGGGCCTAAAGGTCCGGCTGTTCACGAACGCGACCCGGCTCACCCCGCGGCTGGCCGGCCTTCTGGGCCGGGTGCCGCCTCTGGAGAGGGTGGAGGTGTCCTTCTACGGAATGTCGCGACGCTCGTACGAGGCCGTGACCAGGCGGGCCGGGTCCTTCGACGCGGCCCGGCGCGGGCTGCGGCTCCTGCTGGAGAACGGCGTGCCGTTCGTCCTGAAGGGGGCCCTTCTCCCGGCCAACAGGGACGAGCTGGACGAGTTCGATTCCTGGGCGGCCGCCGTCGACGGCACGGGCAATCCCCCCGGGCTGGCCATGCTCTTCGACCTCCGATCCCGGCGGGACTTGGGGAAGAATCCCCTGATCCGGAGCCTGCGGGTCGGGCCGGAGGACTACCTGGCGACCTGTGCTCACCGTGACGAGAGGCACCTCGGCGAGCTGATGCGGTTCACGGTCCGGTTCGCCGGAGTCCACGGTGCTCAGCTGTTCACCTGCCAGTCGGGGCGCGGCCGGGGGGCCGTCGACGCCTACGGACGGTATCAATACTGCCTCGCCCTGAGGCACCCGGAAACCGTGTTCGAGCTGGCCGAGGGGTCTCTGCGCGAGGCCGTGACGGGATTCCTGCCCCGGCTCCAATCCATGGTATCCGCCGACCCGGCCTACCTCGAGCGTTGCGGCCGGTGCTTCCTGAAGGCCCTCTGCCAGCAGTGCCCGGCCAAGTCCTGGGCGGAGCACGGGACCCTGGACACGCCGGTCGATTACCTGTGCGGCGTCGCCCATACGCAGGCCCGGGCCATGGGGCTGCTCGCGGAAGGGGAGCGCGCCTGGGCCGTGGGGGATTGGCAGGTCCGGGTCGCGCGCCTGTCGGCGCTGATCGAAGACACGTTAAATAGTCCAGGTCAAGGAGTGTGAAGATGGAAAACCGCGTGAATCTGGACGCGGCCTACGGCCCGTCCGAGGATATCGTGGCCAGGGAGATCGAGGGCGAGATCGTGATCGTCCCGCTCGTTGCCGGGATCGGCGACATGGAGGACGAACTCTACACCCTAAACGAAACGGGCCGGGACATCTGGAAAAGGCTCGACGGGCGAACTCCCCTGAGGGAAGTCGTCCGAGAGCTGGCCGATGAGTACGAGGCTCCGGACAAGGTTCTCGAGGAGGATGTCGTCGGGCTGCTCGGCGAGCTTCTCGAGCGCCGGATGATAGCCAGGGCCGAAGGCTGAGGACGGCCCGGTGAAACCCGCCCTGAGCGTCAAGGGGAAAGGGGAGATCTCCCTGTCGGGAGATTCCCTGACCGGCCTGATGCGGGCGGTCCTCGACAAGGGAAAGCCCTTTCGTTTCCGGGCCAAAGGTTTCAGCATGTCTCCGTTCATCAAGGACGGCGACGTGGTGACCGTTGCGCGGAAGGCGGGCTCGAGGCCGCGGACCGGGGACGTCGTGGCCTTCCTGCTGCCGGCCGCGGGGCGGGTGGCCCTGCATCGCGTGGTGGGCGAAGGGCGCGACGTCTTTTTCGTCAAGGGCGACAACGTCCCGGAGTCCGACGGCGCCGTGCCCCTCGACCGGATCCTCGGGACCGTCTCGAGGGTGGAGAGAAACGGCCGTCCGGTCCGCCTGGCCAGAGGAAAGGGCGCCGCGATCGTGGCCCGGATGTCGCGCTCGGGGCTCCTCGACCGGCTCCTGCCGGCCCTGCGGCGGGCCGCAAAGCGGAGACGCTGCGGAGTGTGATGTGGAAGAAACGGCGATGAGCAAGTCCTACATCTCGCGGCGGACGCTGCCCGAGTTCGAGCTCTGGGACGAGATGAAACGCCGGAAATCGGTACTGAGTTTCGACATCGAGCTCACGGCCCGCTGCAACCTGGACTGCCGCCACTGCTACATCAATTTGCCGGCCGGCGACAAGACCGCCCGGGCCGGCGAGCTCGCCGCGGACGAGATCGAGCGCTTGGCCGGGGAGGCCGCCGCGCTCGGCGCCGTCTGGTGCCTGGTGACCGGCGGCGAGCCTCTCCTGCGCAAGGACTTCTTCGACATCTACCTGGCGCTCAGGAAGAAAGGGCTGCTGGTCTCCCTCTATACCAACGCCACGCTGATCAACGCGGACCACATCCGGTTCTTCAAGAAGCACCCGCCCCGGGACATCGAGGTGACCGTCTACGGGGTGACGCGGGAGACCTACGAGGCCGTCACCAGGGTGCCGGGCTCCTTCGTGGCGTTCCGGCGCGGGCTGGGCCTTCTCCTCGAGAGCGGAGTGAAGGTCCGGCTCAAGGCCATGGCCCTGCGCTCGAACATTCACGAACTGCCCCGGATCGCCGAGTTCTGCCGGGCCCGGACCAAGGACTATTTCCGGTTCGACCCCTTCCTGCATCTCCGGTTCGACAGTGACGCGGCCCGAAACCGAGAGATCGTCTCGGAGCGCCTGACCCCCGACGAGATCGTCCGCATCGAGAGGGAAGACGTCGAGCGGTTCCGGGCCATGGAGGAGAACTGCGGGCAGTTCGTCGTGCCCGAGTTCGCGGAGTCGGAGTGCACGCACCTCTTCCGGTGCGGGGCGGGCAAGCGGAATTTCGTCATCGGCCACGACGGCAAGTTCAAACTCTGCGTCTCGCTCCTCCATCCCGAATGCGTCTACGACCTCAGGAACGGGAGCCTGACCGAGGCCTGGAGCGAGTTCGTTCCGCGCATCCGCGACCTCAAGGCGGTCCGACCCGAGTACCTGGACCGGTGCGCCAAGTGCCCGATCATCAACCTCTGCCTTTGGTGCCCGGCCCACGCCCATTTGGAAACGGGGTGCCTCGACGCCCCGGTTGACACTTTTTGTCAAATTGCTCACGCGCGCGAATCAGCGCTTAAAAAAGGTTGACAAATGACCTGGAAGGCCCTAATATTTTAACTGGGGAAGGAAGCATCCCAGGAGGAGATTTTTAGATGAAGAAGCAATGGCAAACGCCTGAGCTGGTTATCCTCTTTAGAGGGCGGCCCGAAGAATCCGTGCTGACGCACTGCAAGCACTCCAACAATCCCCCTCTCGCTCCCGCCGCCTTTCACGACGACTGCAACACCAGCCCGACTGCCTGCAGCGCCTGCCAGTCCAACAGAGCCGCCAGCTGAGCCCGCTCGCGACCCTTCACGGTTAGGCCTCGCAGCGGAGTTCTGTCCCTGTGGCTGAGCCGTCCCGGTGTCATTGCGAGGAGCGCTCTCTGGAGCCACGACGAAGCAACCTCATCTTCCAAGGACCGGTGAGGTCACCACGAACACGGGGCTCGTGATGACACTGTGGGCGAGATCACCACGTCGCTTCCGGCCTCGCGAGGAGGCCCTTGCCAAGGCCGACCCTTTTCGCATAACCTAATAGCCGGCATCTACCTGAAGGACAAGAAGATGAGACCGCGCCTGGCCTTGGGCCGTTTCCTGACCCGGGCGGGCCGTTTCGTCCAATCGCTCTCCGTGATGATCATGCGGCCCGCGGACCTCGTCGAACATACGCGACGGTGCTATGCCCGGCCGGACTCGGTCGAGGGCTGGGCGGAGGCCGGGCTCGTGGACGCCGGCCTGTCCGCGGCCGAGAAGGCTCTCCTCGAACACGTTCCCTTCCGGCAAGGGAAAGGTCTTGTCCTGGGCGTGGGCGGAGGCCGCGAGGCGGTGGCCCTGGCCCGGCTGGGGTTCGAGGTCACCGGCCTGGATTTCATCCCCGAACTCGTGGCCAGGGCCGGGGAAAATGCCCGGGCCAGAGGCCTCGCGTTCGAGGGCTTGGTCCAGGATATGACGCGACTAAACGTCCCGGCCGCCGCGTTCGATATCGCTTTCCTGTTGGCCGGGACCTACTCGTCCGTCCCGACCTCCCGGGGCCGCCTGGCCTTGCTGGGCCGGGTCCGCGAGGCTCTCAGGCCGGGGGGATATTTCGTCTGCCAGTTTCTGGGCGGAGAGGAGGCCGAGTTCGGGCCTTCCTGGGAGTTTTTGCGGCGCGCGGTCGCCGTCCTGACTCTGGGCAATCTGTCCTACGAGCGGGGCGACCGCCTGGCGCCGAACGGCGAGTTCTTGCACATTTTCGGTTCGGAAGGCGAGGTCCGTTCCGAGTTCGAGCGGGCGGGTTTTGAGGTCGTCGCGCTGAATTTCGCGGCCGGGACGGCTCGCGGCGGCGCAGTCCTCAAAAAGCCCGCCTGAACCCAAATTGGGAACCCAAATTGGGGACACAATACTATTTTCCAGGCAAACCGGCGTTTACACATATCGACATGAATGGGTCTGTCTGCGGGTGCAGAGCGGAAATAGTATTGTGTCCCCAATTCTGTTGACGGCGGCTAGACCTTTTCGAGGATGTGGCCCATCTTCTCTTTTTTTGTCTTGAGGTACTTCAGGTTGTTGGCGTTGGGGACGATCTCGAGAGGCACCCTCTCGACGATCTCCAGCCCGTAGCCCGTCAGCCCGATGAACTTCCGGGGGTTGTTGGTGATGAGCCGGATCCTGTGGACGCCCAGGGCGACCAGGATCTGGGCCCCGATGCCGTAATCGCGCTGGTCGGGCTTGAATCCCAGCCGGCAGTTGGCCTCGACGGTGTCCGCGCCCTGGTCCTGGAGGGCGTAGGCCCGGATCTTGTTCGGCAGCCCGATGCCCCGGCCTTCCTGGTTCAGGATGTAGAGCACGATCCCGCGGCCTTCCTTCTCGATCATCTCCATGGAACGCCGGAGCTGGTCGCCGCAGTCGCATCGCGAGGAGCCGAAGGTATCGCCGGTCAGGCACTGGGAATGGGCCCGGACGAGGGTCGGGACCTCCGGGCTGATGTCCCCCTTGACCAGGGCGGCGTGGTGTTCCTTGCTGATCACGTCCTCGTAGAGGAGCAGCCGGAAGTGGCCGTGGTGGGTCGGCAGGTCGGCCTCCTCGATCCGGCGGACCAGGGTTTCGTGCTTCATCCGGTACCGGATGAGATCGGCGATGGTCACGATGGGGCTGCCGTGGTCGGCGCCGAAGCGTTCGAGCTCGGGCAGGCGGGCCATCGAGCCGTCCTCGTTCATGATCTCGCAGATGACGGCGGCCGGCTCCAGCCCTGCCAGGCGGGCGATGTCCACCGAGGCCTCGGTCTGTCCGGCCCTGGCCAGGACTCCCCCCTCCCTGGCCCTGAGCGGGAAGATGTGCCCGGGCCGGGCCAGGTCCTCGGGCCTGGTCGCCGGGTCGATCGCGGCCAGTATGGTCCTGGCCCTGTCGTGGGCGGAGATGCCCGTGCTGACGCCGTCCTTGGCATCGATCGAGATCGTGAAAGCGGTTTCGTAGCGGGCCGTGTTGATCGACACCATGAGCGGCAGCCGGAGCTCCTCGAGCCGGCTCCCCGTGAGCGGCAGGCAGATCAGTCCCCGCCCGTGCTTGGTCATGAAATTGACGATCTCGGGGGTGACTTTTTCGGCGGCGATCATCAGGTCGCCCTCGTTTTCGCGGTCCTCGTCGTCGACGATGATGATCAGGCGTCCGGCCTTGACGGCCTCGACGGCCTCTTCGACGGCTGCGGTCTTGACGGGTTGTGCCATGGTCTTTCGAAAAGGGTCCTTGTGTTATCCGGTCCGGGGGGCCTACGAGCGGCCCTCTCTTTGTCTCTCAAACAAATAATTATACACGTATTTCCCGATGATGTCACATTCCAGGTTGACCGCCGCCCCGGCCCTGAGACGGCCCAGTGTCGTCGTTTCGAGGGTCACCGGGATGAGCTCGACCTCGAGGGCCGCCGGGCCCAGTTCGGCCACGGTCAGGCTGACCCCGTCCACGGCCACCGAGCCCTTGGGCGCCAAAAACGGGCGAAGGCCGGCCGGGAAGGAAACCGACAATCGCCGGCCGGGCGGCCGCCGGACGACCCTCGTCACCTTGCCGACCGCGTCCACGTGGCCGGTCACCAGGTGGCCTCCGAGCGGCGCCGACAGGGTGAGCGGGAGCTCGAGGTTCAGGGGGTCGCCGGGCCTCAGCCCGCCCAGGCTGGTCCGGTCAAGGGTCTCGCGCGACAGGCCGAAGAGAAGCGTCCCCTTTTCCGCCTTGACCACGGTCAGGCAGGCCCCGTTGACGGCCACGCTGTCGCCGGGCGCGACCTTGGCCGCGATCCCGGAGGCCTCGACCGCCATGGCCTGACGGCCGTCGCGCATGCCCTTGAAAACGCCCTTGCGGGTGATGATTCCGGTGAACATCAGAGATACCCTTCCACGATGAGATCGCCGCCGTCGAGGCTGAAAGTCCTCGGGTGTTTCAGCGGCAGGGCCTGGCAGACCTTCGCGGCTCCCTCGCCGCCGAGCAGGCCCGGGGCCAGGCTGCCCCCGATCAGTTTGGGAGAGAGCGAGATGACGGCCTTGTCGGCGAGGCCGCGGCGGATGAAACTGGTCATCAGGCGGCTCCCGCCTTCGACCAGGACCGAGGCGATTTCGCGGCGTCCCAGCTGCTCCAGGACCGCCTCGAGCCCGTCGCCCTCGAGCGGCCGTTCGAGAAGGACGACCTCGGCGCCTCGGGTTCGGAGGGCGGCGGCTTTGGCCGCCGGAGCCCCCGGCCCGCCGAAGACGATGACCGGGCCGCGGTCGAGAGTTCGCAGGAGACGGGCTTTCGGGGGGAACCTGAGCCTCGAATCCAGGACGATCCGGGTGAGCCTGCGTCCCGGCCAGTTGCGATGGCGGACGGTCAGCCGCGGGTCGTCGGCGAGGACCGTGTTGACGCCGACCATCAGCGCGTCGTGCTCCCCCCTGATGAGATGCATGTAGTCCCTCGCCGCCGCCGAGGATATCCAGCGGGAATCGCCCGTGCGGCAGGCGGTCTTGCCGTCCAGGCTCAGGGCGGCCTTGAGCGTCACGAACGGGATCCGCCGCGTGATGTACTTGATGTAGCACTCGTTGAGGCGGGCGTGCCTGTCCGCGAGCAGCCCGACCGCGACCTCGACCCCGGCCTCGCGCAGCCTGCGGACGCCCTTGCGCCGCACGATCGGGTTGGCGTCGTAGGCCGACACGACCACCCGGGCGAACCGGGCTTCGAGCACTTTGTCGACGCACGGCGGCGTCCGGCCCCAGTGGACGCAGGGTTCGAGCGTGAGATAGAGCGTGGCGCCGCGGGACCGGCGTCCGGCCCGCCGCATGGCCGTGATCTCGGCGTGGGGTTTGCCGGCCTCCTCGTGGTATCCGTGACCGACGACGCCGCCGCCCCTGACGATGACCGCTCCGACCATGGGATTGGGGCTCGTGCGGCCCAAACCCTTGGCGGCCAATCCGTAAGCCATCTCCATGTACGCGAGATCTTCGCCCCGGCTCATGAGAGGAGGGCCTCCACGAATTCGGCCGGGGAGAATTCGGCCAGGTCGTCCTCCGACTCCCCGACGCCGATGAACCGGATCGGGAGGGAGAGCTCGTCGGCGATGCCGATGACCGTTCCGCCCTTGGCCGTGCCGTCGAGCTTGCTGAGGAAAATCCCCGTCAGGCCCGAGAACTTCAGGAATTCCCGGGCCTGGACGACCGCGTTCTGGCCGATGCTGGCGTCGAGAACGAGCAGGCTCTCCTGGGGCGCCCCCGCCACTTCCCGGCCGGCGACCCGGCGGATCTTCTCGAGCTCGTTCATCAAGTTGGCATTGGTGTGGACACGGCCGGCCGTGTCGACGAGCAGGAAGTCGGCGGCTTGGGCCTTGAACGATTGGAGGGCGTCAAACACGACCGCCGCCGGGTCGGCCCCGTAGCTTCCCCTGACGACGGGGACGTTGAGGCGCTTTCCCCAGAGGACCAGCTGCTCCTGGGCGGCCGCGCGGAACGTGTCGGCCGCCGCCATCATCACCTTCCGCCCCCGGCGTTTGAAGCGGGCGGCGAGCTTGGCGGTCGAGGTCGTTTTGCCCCCGCCGTTAACCCCGACCATCAGGATCACCGCGGGACCCGAGTCGACGAACGGCCCGGCCGGGCGGTCGGACAGGATGGCCGTGAGCTCGTCCCTGAGCGCGCAGTCGAGGGCCTCCTTCGACACGGACTTGGCCGTCGCCCGCCGCAGGGCCTGGGCGATTTTCTCGGTCGTGGCCACCCCGACGTCGGCCAGGATCAGGTCCTCGGCGAGTTCGTCGATGATCTCCTCGCGGCCCTTCCCGCTCTGGAAGAGTTCCTCGATCCTGCGGAACGCCTGGCGGGTTTTGGAGAGTTTGTCCCGGAGATTGGCGAACACGGCGCAACCATTTTATTTTTCAACCCTTTGCTTGTCAACGTCGCCGTGGAATTCGCCAGGCCGCGGCTTTTATGCTAGAGTGAGGGAGCCATGAATTCCGCCCTGTGGCTCGTGTCGCCCGAGCGGCCCGAAGCCGAAACCCTGGCCGCCGAGCTCGGCCTCAGCCTCCCCGTCGCCCGGGTGCTCACCAACCGCGGGCTCCTGACCGCCGACGACGCCAGGGCCTTCCTGTTCGGGGACGTCGACGGCCTTCACGACCCGTACCTCATGAAGGGCATGGCCGAGGCCGTGGCGAGGATCGAGAGGGCGGTCGCCGGCCGCGAAAAAATCCTGATCTTCGGCGACTACGATGTCGACGGCGTGCTTTCGGTCGTCATGCTCCACAAGGCCCTGCGGTCGATCGGGGCCGAGGTCGACTACTTCATCCCGGAACGCCTGAAGGACGGCTACGGCATCAAGGACCACCACGTCGCCATCCCGGTCGAGCGCGGGGCGAAACTCGTCATCAGCGTGGACTGCGGCATCAAGGCCGTGGGCTTCGCGGCCGCGGCCAAGGCCCGGGGGGTGGACGTCATCGTCACGGACCACCACCGTCCCGGCGACGAGCTTCCCGAGGCGGCGGCCATCCTCGACCCGGTGCTCGAGGATTCCGGCTATCCCGACCGAGGCCTGGCCGGCGTCGGGGTCGTCTTCAAACTCATCCAGGCGCTTCTCGAGAAGGCCGGCAAGGCCGCCGGCCTGCCCCACTACATGAAACTCGTCTGCATCGGGACGGTGGCCGATGTGGCCGAGCTCAAGGGCGAGAACCGGCTCTTCGTCAAGAACGGGCTGAAGGCGCTGGGCAGCGTGACCAACACCGGACTCCGCAGCCTGATCGAATCGTGCGGCCTGGGCCGCCGCAAGATCTCCGAGGGCGACCTCGGCTTCCGCATCGGCCCCCGCATCAACGCCGCGGGCCGGATGGGCATGACCGACCTGGCCGTCCGGCTCTTTTTCTCGGATTCCCGGGAGGAAACGCAGTCCCTGGTCCGGAGGCTCGAGGAGCTCAATTCCCAGCGGCAGCGGACCGAGGAGAGGATCTTCGAGCAGGCCAAGGAGCGGGTCGAGGCCGGCGGCCTGGCCGAAAAATACAAGTGCCTGGTCCTGGGCTGCGAGGAGTGGCACCGCGGTGTCATCGGCATCGTGGCCTCGAAGGTCAAGGACTATTTCCACCGCCCGACGCTGCTTTTCTCCTACGCGGACGGCAAGGCCAACGGCTCGGGCCGGAGCATCTCCGAGGTGCCGCTGATCGACCTGCTCGAGGGGTGCCGGGAGCACTTCCTGAGCTACGGCGGACACCGCCTGGCCGTCGGCTGCACCCTCGCCCTCGACCGGATGACGGCCTTCAAGGAGTCGCTTAACGCTCTGGCGGCCTCCCGCATCGGGGACGAGGACTTGAAGCGCCGGATCCGGATCGACGCGCCTCTCCCGCTGGCGGGCATCGACGGCCGGTTCCTCGACAATTTCTCGCTCCTCGTCCCCTTCGGGGTCGGCAACCCCAAGCCGCTTTTCCTGGCGGAGAACGTGGAGGTTGCCGGCGAGCCCAAGGTCCTCCAGGGCAAACACCTCAAGTTCCTGGCCCGGCAAAACGGCCGCGTCTTCGACGTCCTCGGCTGGGGCCGGGCGGACTGGAGCCATGTCATTCGCCGCGGGTCCCGCATCGACATGGCCTATTCCCTTCTCGTCTCCGAGTACCTCGGCGAGCAGACCGTCAGCCTGTCTCTCGAGGACCTTAAGATCTGACGAAAACCATGAACGCCCGAAACGTGCCGGCCGCGGCGAGGCTCGTCCGGGCCGCCGCGGTGCTCGCCCTGGCCTGCCTCCTGGCCGCCGTCGGCCTCCATTTCGCGGGCCGGCGCCGGGCCGCCGGGCCGCCCGCGGCCCCCGCGCCTCCCCCGGAGCAGAAAGTCGACCGCAAGGAAGGCGTCCGCCACCGCGAGTTCAAGGACGGGCGCATCGAGGACGAGGTCCGGGCCGACCGCTTCTACCTCGGCGCCGACGGGCTGAACCATCTCGAGGGGGCCGTGAACATTCTCGACTTCGGCCGCGGGGCCGGACGCCCGGTTTCGATCCGGGCCGAGGCCGCGGCTTACGACAAGGACCTGCTCCGCTTCACCCTGTCGGGACGGGTCAGGATCGAGACCGACGAAGTGGTGCTCACGGCCGCCTCGGCTGTCTTCGACAAGGAGCAGGGAGTGTTCCGGGCCGACGAGGGCGGGGCCTTCACGTCCGGAAAGCTGACCGGGTCGGCGCGAACCGTCGTCCACGACCAGAAACGGGATGTCCTCCTGCTCCAAGGCAGGGTCCGCATCATCATCGAGCCCCGCGCCGGCGCGGCCGAAGGAGCCGTGCTGACGCTCGGCGGGAATTCGGTTTCCTACGATAGAAAGGCCCGGACCGGCCGACTCACCGGCGGCGCCGAAGTCAGGGGCAAGGGGTTCGAGGGGACGTCCGAAAGCCTCGATTTCCGGGCCTCGGGCGATGAAGGCTCTCTGGAAACGATGGCCTTCGAAGGCGGGGCCCGCTGCATCTTCCACGGAAACGCCGGACCCGGGGACGAGGGTCTTCTCGAGGCCGGACGGATCCTCGTTCGGCCCGTCCCGGGTTCCTCCGGCCTTCGGCGCGTCGACGCCACGGGCGACTGCCGCCTCAGGGCCGAGGCCCCCTCGGCCCCCCGCCTCGAAGCCCAGGCCCGAGAGCTGGGCCTGGCCTTCGCCGAGGACGGGAATCCGGCCGCCGTCGAGGCCTCGGGGGCGGCCCGGATGACGCTCGACGACCCGCAAGGGGGCCTTCGCCGGGTGACCGCGTTGCGGGCCGTTTACGACCGGGCCTCCGGCGTTCTCGAAGCCACGGCGGCCGAGGGGGAAACGGCGGCAGCGGAAACCCCTACGGCCCTGGTGGAGGCAACCGCTCTCCGTCTGGACGCGGGACGGAGGTCGGTCGAGGCCGGGGGAGGCGTCAAGTGCCGCGTCAAAGCCCGGCCCGGGGCCCCGGCCATGGGGTTTTTCGGCCGCGACGAGCCCCTGTTCGTGGCCTGCGGTCGCCTGTCATCCGGCGGTCCGGAGGGCGACTTCCGTTTCTCGGGCGTCGTCAGGGCCTGGCAGGGCAGGACGGTCCTGCGCGCCGAGGCGCTCGAGGCGTCGGAAACCTCGGGAGACGTGAGGGCCCGGGGCGGCGTCGGCGCCGTGTTCTTTTCCCGCCCCAAAGCCGGCGGCGCGGAGGAGCGTTACGAGGCCGGGGGGAGGGATCTCGACTTTTCGGCCGGCGAGGCCTCGGCGGTTTTCCGCGGAGCGGCGTTCGTCGTGACCGGTCAGGCCCGGCTCGAGGCCGAGGCGATACTCGTCCGCCTTCTCGACGGCAACCTGAGCGTGGGGAGCCTCTCGGCCGAGGGGGCCGTCGTGATCAAGCGGGGCGGCGCGGAGGGCCGCGGCGGGCAAGCCCTCTACGACCCGGAGGCGGGGACCATCGTGCTCACGGGCCGGCCGGTCCTGGTCGACGGCGGCAGGGGCACTTTCCAGGCGGACAAATTGACATTTGAATTGGCCGATGATAGAATCCTGGTCGAAACCGCCGGGCAAGGAAGGTCTGTCACCATCGTCAAATCGCAACGATGAAGGATTCCCTGAGAGCCGTCGACCTGGAGAAAAGCTACGGGAGAAGGAAGGTCGTCGACGGGGTTTCGATCGAGGTCCGGCAGGGTGAAGTCGCGGGACTCCTCGGCCCGAACGGAGCCGGGAAGACGACGGTCTTCTCGCTCATCCTGGGTTTGGTACCCCGGGACGGGGGCCGGGTTTTCCTTCGGGGGGAAGACATCACCGAGTGCCCGATGTATCTGCGAGCCCGAAAGGGCCTGGGCCTGCTTCCCCAGGAGCCGTCGGCCTTCCGCAAGCTTTCCGTGGAGGGGAACCTCAGGGCCGTCCTCGAGGGCCGTCCCGACACGGGAGCCTCGAAACCGGCCCTCGTGAAGGCCGCCGTGGCCGAGTTCGGCCTGGAACGGCTGGCCGGCTCGCGGGCCGTGGACCTCTCGGGAGGCGAGAGGAGGCGACTCGAGATCGCCCGGGCCATGATCACCGAGCCTGATTTTCTGCTCCTCGACGAGCCCTTCACGGGGATCGACCCCCTGGCCGTGGCCGACCTCCAGAAGATCATCCGCCGGCTCAGGGACCGGGGTGTCGGCATCCTTCTCACCGACCACGCCGTCCGGGAGGCCCTCGGCGCGACCGACCGGGCTTACATCCTCGACGGCGGCCGGATCCTGATGGAGGGGGCGCCGGAGGACATTTTGTCGAGTCCGGAGGTTAGAAAGAGCTATTTGGGACACGAGTTTCGTCTATAATAGTGGTGGAAGGCGATAAACAGGCATGACACTCAGGCAACGGCTCGACCAGAGGCAGGTCCAGAAGCTGATCCTGGCCCCGGCCCTTCAGCAGGCCATCAAGCTCCTGCCCCTGACCAACCTGGAGCTCATCGAAGTCATCGACGCCGAGCTGTCGCAGAACCCCATGATCGAGATCGTCGGCGAGTCGCTGGAGCGCGGCTCGGCCGAGGACCAGGCCGCCGCCGACCGCGAGGCGGAGAAGATCGCCGAACCGGCCCAGCCCGTTATCGAGGCCCCGGCCGTGGAGCCCGACCTCGAAGGGAAGGCCGAGGACGACTTCGCGACGGGCTTCCAGGAGTACCTGGACGACGGCTTCCGTCCCCACTTTTACGAGAGCCGCGAAGCCGTCTCTCTTGAAAACACATTGTCCCGGGCCCCCTCTCTCTGGGACCACCTGAACTGGCAGGCCGGCCTGACGTTCTTCGATGCCGGGGACCTGAAGATCGCCAAGTTCGTCATCGGGGACATCAACGAGGACGGCTACCTGAGCTCCAAGATCGAGGAGCTGGCCGCCCTCTGCCCGACGACGCCCGAGCGGGTCGAGACGGTCCGCCAGCGCATCAAGTCCTTCGACCCGGTCGGCGTGGGCAGCCTCGATCTCAGGGAGGCCCTGCTGGCCCAGATGGGCCACCACGGAATCGGCGACGCCCTGGCCCGGACGATCGTGGCCGAGCATCTGCCGACGCTCGAGAAGTCCGACTTCGCGCTGCTGGCCCGCACGCTCAACGTCTCCCTCGGCGAGGTCAAGGAGAGCATCGACCTGATCCGGAGCCTGGACCCCACGCCCGGCCGCAAGTACACCGAGGAGAGGACGACCTACGTCGTTCCCGACATCATCGTCACCCAGGAGGGCGAGGAGTGGACCATCGCCCTCAACGACGAGGGCCTGCCCCGGCTGCGGATCAGCCAGTACTACAAGCGTCTCCTGGCCCAGGCCTCGAGGAGCGAGCCCGACGCCCACCGCTTCCTGAAGGACCGCCTGAAGAAGGCCCTCTGGTTTCTGCGCAGCCTCGACCAGAGAAACCGGACCATCTACAAGGTTGCCCGGTTCATCGTGGACAAGCAGAAGGAGTTCTTCGAGAAGGGCATCGATTGCATCAAGCCGCTGACCCTGATGGAGATCGCCCAGGACATCGGGGTCCACGAATCCACGGTCGGGCGCGTCGTGGCCAACAAGTACATGCTGACGCCGCAGGGCGTCTACCCGCTGAAGTACTTCTTCCATAAGTCCCTCTCGGGCAGCTACGGCGAGGAGGTCTCGTCCCTCAAGATCAAGGACCACATCCGCAAGCTCGTGGAGGGCGAAGACCGGACCAACCCGCTGAGCGACATCGAGATCGGCGAGCTGCTGGAGAAGGAGAGCCTGAGGATCGCCCGCCGGACCGTGGCCAAGTACCGCAAACAGCTCAAGATCGAGCCGTCGCATATCCGGAAAAGGAAGTCCATCATGGAGGAAAGGGCATGAACATCCGGTACACGGCGAGGCAGGCCGTCCTGACCCCCGAGATCAAGGCCGCCTGCGAAAAGCGTTTCGGCCAGCTCGAGAAGCTCGTCGGGGACGGCAGGATCATCGACGCCAACGTGATCCTGTCGGTCGAGAAAAGCCGGAACAAGGCCGAGATCCACATCGTAGCCAAGGGGGCCAACCTGGTCGTCGAGGAGGAGACGCTCGACATGATGACCTCCATCGGCCAGGCCTTCGAGAACCTCGAGAAGAAGGTCCGCAAGGACCGGGCCAAGTGGCGGGAGCGGAAGCGGCGCGGCGGCCGCGAGCGCAAGGAGATGGCTCCCGTCGAGCCCGCCGAACCGTCCGAGACGGTCAGGCGCATCGTCAGCAGCCGGAACTATTCCCTCAAGCCCATGTCCCTCGAGGAGGCGGTCGTCCAGCTCGAGGCCGACGGCAGCGAGGTTTTCCTTTTCCGGCGCGAAAACTCCGAAAAATGGAGCGTCGTCTTCCGGCGGGGCGACGGGCACATCGGGCTCGTCGAGCCGGAATAAGACGCGCGGAGGCGCCGTTGAAGCTGCAGAGCCTCCTGGCCGAGGACCTCGTTCTCGTGGACCTCAAGGGAGCCACCCGGGACGACATCCTGCGGGAAATGGTCGACCACCTGTCGAGCCGGGGGGTGCCGGCGGCCGGCCGGGACCTCCTGGAACGGCTCATCGACCGCGAGAAACTCGGCACGACCTCCATCGGGGACGGCGTGGCCATCCCCCACGCCAAGATCGACGGAATCACCGAGCCGATCCTGCTTGTCGGGTTGTCGAGGGACGGCGTGAAGTTCGACGGGGTCGACGACAAGCCCTGCAACCTCTTTTTCCTGGCCCTTTCCCCCGCCCGGCGGCCCGAGGTCAACCTGCGCGTCCTGGCGGCCATCGCCAAGGTCGTCAAGGCCTCCGGCGGGCTGGCGGCGAAGCTGCTCGGAGCCGGCTCGGCCCGGGACGTCCTCCGGGCCCTGAGGCGGGAGGAGGACGGCGGACGTGCCTAGGAAGCCCTGCCCCCCGCCCAAGGGCGGCGCCGAGCAGACGACCATTTCCGCCGGGCTCCTCAAGATCTCCGGCGTCGGCGCCCTGATCCTCGGCGACAGCGGCATCGGCAAGAGCGAGAGCGCCCTGGAGCTGGTCTCGCGCGGCCACAAGTTCGTCGCCGACGACGTCGTGCGCATCCGGAGACGGGCCGACGGCGGCCTGGTGGGGACGGCGCCCGCCCTGAGCCGGAACTTCATGGAGATCCGCGGCCTGGGCATCATCAACATCCGCGAGATTTTCGGGCCCAAGAACGTGGCCCGGGAAGCCAAGGTGGACCTGATCGTGAGGCTCAAGAAATGGCGGCGGGGGTTCGAGGTCGACCGGCTCGGGCTCAAGGCGACCGACGACGCCTGCATCCTGGGCGAGGCCGTGCCCCAAGTCTCGATACCGGTCGCCCCCGGACGCAACATGGCGACGCTGATCGAGGTGGCCTGCAAGGTCCATCTGCTCCGGAGGAAGGGTTATCATGCCCCCCAGGAAATCGTCCGGCGGCTGGACCGGGCCCTGAAATGAGGACGTCATGAAGGCGCCGGACGGCAACAGGTTCCTGATCGTGACCGGCCTCTCGGGCTCGGGCAAGACCGTGGTCAGCCGCTTCCTGGAGGACCTGGGCTACTACTGCGTGGACAACCTGCCGGCCAAGCTGACCCACGAGTTCGTCGACCTGTGGCTGAAGAAGAAGGTCGAGCTCGAGCGAGTGGCCCTGGTCATGGACATCCGGGAGCCCCGTTTTCTGAGCGAATTCCCGAAGATCCTCAAGGACATCCGGAAGCGCGTACCGGCCCGGCTGCTGTTCCTGGAGGCCTCCGACGAAGCCCTGGTGAAACGGTTCAGCGAGACCCGGCGGCCCCACCCGATGGCCCCCGGAAAGCGGATCATGGACGGGGTCCGGCTGGAACGGCGGCGGCTGCGGGACATCAAGGCCATGGCCGACGAGGTCGTGGACACGTCGGACCTGACCATCTCCCAGGTCAAAGACACGATCACCCGGCGCGTGCTGAAGGAAAAATCGCTCCGGATGCAGATCGTCCTGGTCAGCTTCGGCTACAAGCACGGACTGCCCCTCGACTCGGACCTGGTGTTCGACACCCGCTTCCTCCCCAACCCGTTCTACGTGGACCGGCTGAGGAGCCGGGACGGCAAATCGCGCAGCGTCCGCGAGTTCGTGCTGTCGTCGCCCGGGACGGCGGAGTTCCTGGAGGCGCTCCACGGCTTCCTGGAGGTCATGCTGCCCCGCTTCGTCGCCGAGGGCAAGAGCACGCTGACGGTGGCCGTGGGCTGCACGGGGGGCCGGCACCGGTCGGTCGTGATCGCCGAGGAGCTGCGGAGCCGGCTCAGGAAGGCCAGACGGGACGTCAAGATTTATCACCGGGACCTTTATAAATAGCCCGCTTTTGGATACAATACGAGATCATGATCGGCGGCATCATCGTCTGCCACGGTCGGATGGCCGAGGAGCTGCTGAACGCGCTCTCGATCATCCTGGGGGAAGCTCCGAACATCGAGGCGATCTCCATCGGCTGGTACGACGACGTCGAGGATTCGAAGAAGAAGATCAACAGGAGCCTGAAGCGAGTGGACCAGAAGAGCGGCGTCATCATCTTCACGGACATGTTCGGGGGGACGCCGTCCAACCTGAGCTTCAGCTTCTATCGGGAAAACCAGGTCGAGGTCATCACCGGCGTCAACCTGCCCATGCTGATCAAATTCGTCTCCCTGCAGCGGAGCAACAACCTGGGGGACGTGGCCAGGAAAGTGGTGGACCAGGGGAAGAAGAACGTCCACCTGGTGAGCGCGCTCCTCGGCTCGCGGACCAAGTAAAGGGTCATGATCGAAAAGAAGCTGACCATCAAGAACAAGCTCGGCCTGCACGCCCGGGCCGCGGTCAAGTTCGTGAACATGGCCAACCGATTCAGCTCGACCGTCAGGATCGTGAAGGACGGCAGCGAGATCGACGGCAAGAGCATCCTGGGCATCCTCACCCTGGCCGCGACGCAGGGGACGCAGGTCCGGCTCCTGGTCTCGGGCAAGGACGAGGAGGCCGCGCTCGACGCCCTCGAGGAGCTCGTGAACTGCCGGTTCGACGAAAAAGAGTAGGGGTTATGGACATCGTCAGGCTGAGGGGCATCGGGGTTTCCCCGGGCATCGCCATGGGGGAGGTCCTGCTGTCGAAGCCGGTGGTGTTCACCGCGCGCCTGGAGCCGATCGGGCAGTCCCAGATCGAGGACGAACTCAGGAGGCTGGCCCGGGCCATCGAGCGCACCCGCCAAGACCTGGTCCACGTCAAGAACATGATCCGGGAGAAGCTCGGCGAGGAGAGCACGTTGGTCTTCGACGCCCATCTCCTGATCCTCGACGACCCGTCGCTCCTCCAGGGGCTGCAGAACTCGATCCGGGAGGAGAAGGCCCGGGCCGAGTGGGCCCTATCCAAGGCGAACAGCCGTTATGACCAAGTCTTCGAGTCCCTCAGCGACGAATACTTCCGGCAGCGCAAGGCCGACGTCTCGGACGTCCTGACGCGGATCTACCGGAATCTCGACGCGCGGCGGGAGAGAGTCAAGACCCCGTCCAAGCATCACGTGCTGGTGGCCCACGAACTCCTTCCGTCGGAAGCCGCGCTCCGCCTGAGCCGGGAGCTCACGCTCGGCGTGGCCCTCGACATGGGCGGGCAGACGGCGCACACGGCCATCCTGGCCAGGTCCCTGGGCATCCCGACCGTCCTGGGGCTGCACGACATCACCGGCTGGGTCCGCGAGGGCGATTTCTTGATCGTGGACGGCACTGAGGGCGACGTCATCATCAACCCGCCCCCCGCGGTGCGGCGGGAATACCAGGCCAAGAAGGAGAAATACGACGCCTACCGGCTGGAGCTGACCAAGACGGCCCGGCTCAAGTCGATGACGCTGGACAAGGTGCGCTTCGTGCCCATGGCCAACATCGAGCTTCCCGAGGAGGCCGGGATGGCCATGGCGCTCGGCGCCGAGGGCATCGGGCTGTTCCGGTCCGAGTTTATCTACCTGCAGAGTCCGGCCCTGCCGTCGGAAGAGGATCACCTGGCCGTATACTCCAAGATCGTGGCGGCGGCCTATCCGAACCCGGTCACCATCCGGACGATGGACATCGGGGGCGAGAAGAGCCTGCCCAAGCTCAATATCGAGCAGGAGCCGAACCCGGCCCTCGGGCTGCGGGCCATCCGGTTCTCGCTGCGGAACACGGGGCTGTTCCGGACCCAGCTGCGGGCCATCCTCCGGGCCAGCCGGAGGAAGAACGTGAGAGTCCTGCTCCCCATGATCACGGAGGTCGAGGAGGTCGTCGAGGCCAAGGAGATCTTCGAGGGGGTCAAGGCGGAGTTGAGGCGGGCCGGCGAGAAGTTCGACGAGGGGATCCCCCTGGGCGTCATGATCGAGGTCCCGGCCGCGGCCGCCCTGACGGACTTGATCCTCAGCGAAGTCGACTTCGTGAGCGTGGGGACGAACGACCTCATCCAGTATTACCTGGCCGTGGACCGGGCCAACGAATTCGTGTCCTATCTCTACAAGCCTCTGCACCCGGCCGTGCTGAGGCTCATCCGCTCGGTCATCCAATCGGCCCAGAAGACGGGCAAAGACGTCACGGTCTGCGGGGAGATGGCCGCCGACCCGCTCTCGGCCATCGTCCTGCTCGGGTTCGGGCTGAGGATCTTCAGCATGAACCCGATCTTCATCCCCAGGATCAAGAAGGCGCTGCGGGCGGTCGAGGCCGGGACGGCCGAGAAGATCGTCTCCGAAGCGATGAAGCTCAAGACGGCCCAGGACGTCGAGGAGTACGTCGTCGAGGAGGTGCTGGTCAAGCACCCCGACGTGTTCCTGATGGCCAGGCCGGCGGAAATCCGGCCGTCCCGGGCCGCGCGCTAAGCGGGCTCCCCCCTGCTATTTGCGGCCGTAGGTGTCGTCGAGGCGGACGATGTCGTCCTCGCTGGAGTCGCCGACCCAGATCTCCATCACCCTGGCCGGTCCGGCCCCGATGCCGCGGAGGCGGTGAGGCACCTCGCGCGGGATGAAGATCTCGTCGCCCGGGGCCGGAGCCCAGACGCGGTCGCCGAGCGTGACCTCCAGGCCCGGGTCGAGGACCACCCAGAATTCGGAACGGCGGTGGTGGTACTGGAGGGACAGCAGGCCCCCGGGATTGACCGTGACGATCTTGATGCCGCCGGCGCCCTCGTGGGGGTAGCGCCGGAACTTGCCCCAGGGCCGGATGTCCTCGATGATCCCGGCCCGGAGGCCCTTTTCCCCGTTCGGGTCCTCGGTCATATCAGGCTCCTCGGCCCGGCGCCGTTCCTGCTCATCCGGACCGGGGCTAGAAGGGGATGTCGTCCTCGCCCGAGCCGCCTTCGTCGGGCTGCGGGAAATCCTCCTCGGGCTGGCTGACCGCCCGGGTTTCCGTTTCGGGCGCCTCGGCCTGGGCCTGGACGTCCTCGCGGCGCCCGAGAAGGACGATGCTGGTGGCCTCGACCTCGGTCGTGGTCCGCTTGTTCCCCTCCCGGTCCTGCCAAGTGCGTGTCCTGAGCTTGCCTTCGAGGAGGATCTGGCGCCCCTGGGCCAGGTACTTGTCGCAGAAGTCGGCCAGCTTGCCCCAGACGACGATGCGGTGCCACTCGGTCCGGTCGGTCGACTCGCGCGTGTTGGTGTTGAAAAAGCGCTCGTTGGTGGCCAGGGTGAAGCGGGCCACCTGCCTCTCGGTCTGAGGGAGGACGCGCAGGTCGGGCTTGCCGCCCAGCCGGCCGATCAGAATGACCTTGTTCAGGCTGTTGATGTCTCTCATTTTTGGCTCAGCTCTTTGATCTTGTCCTGGGCGATCCTGGACTCCTCCTGGAGCGGGTACTTGGCCACCAGGAGCCGGAGGACGGCCACGGCTTCGTCCTTCTTGCCGAGTTCCGCGTAGCTCAGGCCCTTCTTGAGATAGGCCGCGGCGGCCTTGTCGCCTTGCGGATAATCCAGGATGAGCCGGTCGAAGGCCTCGATGGCCTCCTCGAATTTCTTCTGGCTGTAATAGCACTCGCCGATCCAGTACTGGGCGTTGTCGGCCAGGGGACTTTCGGGGAACTGCTGGCGGTACAGCTTGAAGCTCTCGATCGCCAGGTCGTAGTTGCCCTTGAGGTAGTCGTTGTAGGCCATCGTGTAGGCTTCCTGGGGGGAAATGGTCGGCGCGGAACGGGGGACCGGTTGGGCCGGCGGTTCGGCGGCCGCCTGGCCGGGCTTGGCGGCCGGGGGTTTCGGAGCGGGGGGCTGGGTCGAAGGCTTTTCGCCGGCCGCCTCCCCGCCCGCGGCGCCGGACGGCCAGGCCGGCCGGAGCGCCGCCAGGTCGGTGGCGACTCTCTGGAGCTCGATCGTCAGCTGGTCGATCTTCCTGAGCATGTCCTGGTACTGGGCCGGGATGACCCGCAGGTCCTCCCTGACCCGGGCCTGGTCCGAGACGGACTCGCGGACCAGTTCGGCCAGGGCCGAGAGCTGTTCGCGGAGCAGACGGAGGTCCTCGGCGTTCCGGTCGAGCCGGGCCTGCAGGTCCTGGACCTGCCGCCTGAGGATCTGGACGTCTTCGTAGATCAGCTCGTAGGCCTTCTTGCTCTTGTCCTGAGCGGCGGACGGCAGCGCCAGAAAGACGAGGCAGGCGGCCGCGAGAAGCTTCTTCGACACGCGCTACTTTTCGATGACCAGGAACTGATCGCGGCGGTTCTTCTGCCAGGCGGCCTCGTTGTGGCCGGGGTCGAGCGGCTGGCTCTTCCCGTAGGAGATGATGCGCAGCCTGTCGGGGGCGATGCCCATCATGATGAGGTAGTCCTGGGCGGCCTTGGCGCGCCTCTCGCCGAGGGCGAGGTTGTATTCCTCGGTGCCGCGTTCGTCGCAGTGGCCTTCGATCAGGACCTTGACCGTCTTGAATTTCTTCAGCCAGACCGCGTTGGCTTCGAGGACCGGCTTGGCGTCATCGCGGATGACGGCCTTGTCGTAGTCGAAGTAGATATTGGCGAGCGGCTTTTCCCGGTTGATCTCCTCGAGCGATTTCTGAAGGAAGAGCTCCTCCTCGGAAAGGGCCGGCTCCTGAACGACGGGCGGCTCGACCTTCTCGACCTTGGGCTGTTCCTGCGCCTGGGGCGGCGGAGGCGGGACCTCCTGGGGCTTCTTGCGGCAGGATAGGGCGAATGCAAAAACCAGGATTGCGGCCAGGGAGAAAATAAGAAACCTTTTCATTTGACCTCCTACTTGAAGTATGTCCTTCATCCTTAAATCCGGAGTCCGGCATTTCTCCAGTGTCCTTATACAATGAGGCGCAGGACGTGTCAACTGGAAACAGAGGCCGGGGGCCTCCGTCCCCCCGGGGCGCGGCGGGTCAATTCGTCCAATTCGGGAGCTTGTTCTGGCCCAGGTCCGTGAGGCGCCGCAGGTTGGCGCCGTCGTAGTCGATCGTGTAGAGCTGGATCGAGCCCGAGAGGTTGGAGGCGAAGACGAGATGCCGCCCGTCGGGCGACCAGCTGGGGTTCTCGTTCCGGGCCCGAGTTTCGGTCAGCTTGGAGATCTGGTTGGTCCGGAGGTTCAGGATGTAGATGTCGAACAGATTGTCGACGCGCGAGATATAGGCGATCCGGTCGCCGGTCGGCGACCAGGCCGGCGAATCGTGGTAGCTGCCGCCGAAGCTCACCTTGCGGACGTTCGAGCCCTCGGCGTCCATGGTGTAGATCTGCGGCGCGGCGGCCCCGGTGCGGTCGCTCGTGAAGGCGATCTCGCGGCCGGTCGGCGACCACGACGGCGCCGTCTCGGAGGCGCTGTTGTAGGTCAGGCGGTGGATCTTGGTCGTCCCGACGTCGAGCACGTAGATCTCGGCGTTCCCCTCCTGGGTCATCGAGGAGCAGAAGGCCAGCTTCTTCCCGTCCGGGGAGAAGGCGGCCGAATAGTTGGTGCCCTTGGAGGCGACCAGCGTCTCCTTGCCCGCGTAGATGTCGCGCAGGTAGAGGCCCACCGTGTTGGCGCGGTAGGACGAGAAGGCGATCGTCCTCTGGTCGGGCGACCAGGCCGGCATGTAGTCCCGGACCTTGTTGAAGGTGATCCGGGTCGGGTTGGCCCCGTCGTAATCCATGATGTAGATCTCGTCGTTGCCGTCGCGGTTGCTGACGAAGGTGACCTTGGTGGAGAACACCGGCTTCTCCCCGTAGAGCTTCATGAGCTCGTCGGCCATCCGGTGGGCGACGAGGCGCCAGCTGCTCTTGTCGGCCTGGTAGCGTTTGCCGACGATGAAGCGCTCGCTCTTGACGTCGTAGATCTTCCCGTCGAACGTGGTCCGGCCCTGGCCGTCCTCGCTGATCTCGCCCGTGAGGAGGAGCTTGGCCTGGATCGAATCCCAGTCCTTGAAGACGATCTTCTCGGGGTCGATGGCCTTGATGTACCCGTAGTAGTCCTTGGGCAGGAGCTGGAAGACGCGGCTGTACTTGATGTCGTCGCCGAGGACCTTGTGGATTTCCTGGGCGGCGGCCCGGGCCCCCTCCGACTGGGAGCGGAGGACGAAGTCCGGGAGGGCCACCGAGACCATCGGCCGGCCTTCGCTGATCTTCATGACGACTTCCTGCTGGGCCTGGAGCCCGGCGGCGGCCAGGCACAGCGCGATGGCGATGAGGATTTTTTTCTGTGTCATTTGGCATGCTCGAAAATGAGATGGATGACGAGGAACTGGCCGTCGTACTCGCTCGGCAGGGGCGGGAACGGGGCCGCCGACTGGATGGCCCGCTGGGCCGAGAGGTCGAAGGCGTCGATGCCGCTCGGCACCTCGACCTTGAGGTCGGCGACCTGGCCGTTCCGGTAGATCTTGAACCCGACCTGGGTCTGGAGGAGCCCCCCGACGCCCGGGTCGACGAGCGAGTTGAACCAGTTGGAGGAGATCCGGTCGGAAAGGATCTGCAGGTAGTAAGTGAAAGGGAAACCGGACAGGCCGAAGGGGTCGCCGCCGCCTCCGCCCGCCCCCTCTCCGGTTCCTCCGCCCGGCCCGCCGCCGGTCCCGAACCTGAGGCCGAAGCCCGAGCCGCCGGGTTTGCCGGACTCCGCGCCCGCCCGGGCGGCGTCGGGGCGCCCGGTTTCCGTCTTGGCGGGGGGCGTCTTGGATGTCTGCGGCTTGCTGATCGCGGCCTTCTTCGGGGGCGCCTTCCTGGCCGTCTTCGGCTTTTCCACCGGGTAGCGCATCACGTTCAGGTCCTCGACCTTGCCGGGGACGGTGAGGTCGCGGAGCGATTCCCGCTTGGCCGGAAGAGGGGCGGTCTGAGCCTCGGGCTCCGGGGCGGGTTCGGACAGGGCCGGCGCGGCGCCTCCGGACCCTCCGGAGCCGCCTCCCGGACCGCCCCCCGGGCCGATGAAGTTCACGTACTGGACGAGGCCGATCCGGGACGGTCGGGACAGCGAGGGGGAGACGAGCAGCAGGATGACCAGGCCCACGTGAAAGATCGCCGAAAAAACGAGAGCCCGGCGGAAGGGCCCGGGCAGGGCCCGGCTGCGCGCAGTCATCGTGTCTTGTCTTTGATATCGATCGGTTCGGTGATGATGCCGAGGAGCTCGATGCCCGCCTTTTTCGTGATGTCCATGACGCGGACGACGTAGCCCCAGCTGAGGGACTCGTCGGCCCGGAGGTAGGCGACCTTCTTGCTCTTGTTGAAGAAATACTCCGACAGGCGGCGCTCGAGAAGGTTGATGTTGACGGTATCCTCGCCGATATGGATGTACTGGTCCTTCGTGACGGTCAGGGTCAGCCCCTCCTCCGAAGGCGCGGAGTCGGTTTCGGCCTGGGGCAGGTTGATGCTGAGGCCCGACTGCATCATGGGCGCGGTCACCATGAAGATGACGAGGAGAACGAGCATGACGTCGACGAAGGGCGTGACGTTGATCTCGGAGAGGGAGGTGCCGATCTGCCTGCGGCCTCGCGAGGAGGACGGCATCGACTGGGTGCTAAGAGCCATGGAGCCTCTCGGCGATGCTCAGGAATTCCAGGGAGAAATCCTCCATGTCCGAGATCAGGTCCTTGATCCGGCCGAGGAAGTAGTTGTAGGCGATGACCGCGGGGACGGCGGCGAAGAGGCCGACGGCCGTCGCGATCAGGGCCTCGGCGATGCCCGGGGCGACCACCTGGAGGCTGGCCGAGCGCATGGCGCCGATGCGCTCGAAGGCGATCATGATGCCCCAGACCGTGCCGAACAGCCCGATGAAGGGCGAGACGCTGCCGGTCGTGGCCAGGAAGAACATCATCCTCTCCAGCCGGGCGATCTCGTTGTTCGAGGCCTTGAGCAGGGCCCGATTGAGGCTGTCGGCCTTCTGGCCGCTCCAGCCGTTGCCGGCCGTGGACTTGTTCTGGTAGGTGAGCTCCTTGAAGCCGGCGTGGAAGATCGTGGCCAGCGGGCTCGACTTGTACTTGCGGGCGGCCTCGGAGACATCGGACAGGCTGCGGCTCTTCCGGAACGCGGCGAGGAACTTGTCGGACTGTTTGAAAGCCGACTTGATCGTTCTTCTCTTGTAAATGATGATGGCCCAGGAGAACACGGAGAAGCCCAGCAGGGCCAGCAGGATCAGCTTGACGACCGGGTCGGCGCCGGCGACGACTCTGAGTATGTTGAATGTAGTCATGGCACTTCCAGCATCAAATAGTAGCGCACGGGCCTACCCAAGTCAATAAACCGCGCGTTCGCCGGAAGCGTTGCCGGCGGCGTCCGCAGGGGGGAACGGGGGACGTCCGGCGCAAGATGCCGGCCAGCCGGCAAGTGACAAAAATCGTCCCAAGAGCACGAACCGGACCGGGTTCAGTTGATGAGGCCGGAGCTCCCATCGGGGCCGGAAGCCGCCGTCGGGGGCACGGGCGGCCGCAGGCCGAGCAGGCGCCGCAGGATTTCGCGGGCCACCCGCTTCGCGTCGCGGCCGCTCTCGTTCGTGGCCCCGACGCAGGACGGGCAGCCGTCGCGGCAGGGGCAGGCCTCGAGCGTCTTCAGGGCGTGCTCGAGGAGTTTCGTCTGGAGCGCGTAGAGCGAAGGGCTGAGCCCGATGCCGCCCGGATAATTGTCATAGATGAAGATGTTGGGCTCGAATTCGGCCTCGACGAAGGTCGTCGCCTCCTGCTGGGCCTGGGTCCGGGCCGGGAGGTTCCGGGGCGGCAGCGTCTCGCCGGTCGAGTTGTCCCCGATCGAGACGCCCACGTCGTGGATGTCGCACATCATGAACAGCGGCGAGACGTGGTGGATGAGGTAGGAGAGCCCGAACAGCCCGTTGATCCGCTGCTCGGACGGATAAGGGACGGCCTGGAGCAACGGCGCCGGCACGGTCAGCCACCAGGCCGTCGTGTGCATCTCGTTCTCGGGCAGGGTCAGGTCCCCGGCCCCGACGTTCTCCATGGTGTTGAACTTGATCTTCTTGAAGCCCACGACCTGCGTCGACACGTGGACCTCCCCGTGCGAGACGCGGCAGCTGTCGAGGGGCATCGACTCGAACATGTCGATGACCTTGATCTTGGTGTAGTCGATGGCGTCCGTGTAGTAGTCGATGTCGGTCTTCTTGACGTAGGCCTTGCGCTCCTCGAAATCGAGCTTCTCGACGAAATACTGCTCGCCCTCGCAGATGTAGATGGCCTTGGGATGGAGGGCCGTCAGGGCGGACGTGAAATCGACCTCGGCGATGACCCGGGTCTGCCCGGTGATGTCCACGACCACGAAGTTGTCCGAGCTGACGCTCCTCAGGTTCACCGCGTCGGCCGGGTACGACTCCGACGTCCAGAACCATTTGCCCTGCGAGTGGTGGAGGAGCTTGTCCTCCTCGAGGAACCGCAGAATCGGCGCGACGTCGGCCCGGCCGAACATCTCGCCGTCCTCGAAGGGCAGCTCGAACGCGGCGCACTCGACATGGCTGACGAGAATCGACAGGTTGTCGGGGTTGATCAGCGCCATCTCCGGGGACTTGGAGAAGAAGTAGTCGGGGTTGTTGACGATGAACTGGTCGAGCGGCGAGCTCGAGGCCACCAGCACCGCGGCCGAGGTCCCCGTCTTCCGCCCGGCCCGTCCCGCCCGCTGCCAGGTGCTGGCGATCGTCCCTGGATAGCCGGCCAGGACCGCCACGTCGAGCGTCCCGATGTCGATCCCGAGCTCCAGGGCGTTGGTCGAGACGACCCCCAGGATTTCGCCGCTCCGGATGCCCTTCTCGATCTCCCGGCGCTTGAGGGGCAGGTAGCCGCCCCGGTAGCCCCGGATCAGCCCCTCCTTGCGGATGGTGGTCTCGATGTCCTGCTTGAGGTAGGTTAGCAGGACCTCGGTGATCAGCCGGCTCTGGGCGAAGACGATCGTCTGCAGGTCGTTCCGGAGGAAGATCGCGGCCACCCGCCGCGACTCGTTGACATAGGACCGCCGGATGCCGAGGGCGGCGTTGACCACCGGCGGCGTGTAGAAGATGAAGTACTTCTCCCCGCGCGGCGCCCCGTTGTCGTCGACGAGCGTCACCGGGGCCTCGATCATCTTCTCGGCCATTTCGGCCGGGTTGGCGATGGTGGCCGTCGAGAGGATGAACTGCGGGTCCGAGCCGTAGAACCGGGCGATCCTCCGCAGCCGCCTCAGGACGTTGGCCAGGTGGCTGCCGAAGATGCCGCGGTAGCTGTGGAGCTCGTCGATGACCACGTACTTGAGGTTCTCAAACAGCTTGATCCACTTCGTGTGGTGGGGCAGGATCCCGGCGTGGAGCATGTCGGGGTTGGTGAGGACGATGTGCCCCCTGGCCCGGATGGCCTTGCGGGCGTCCTGGGGCGTGTCGCCGTCGTAGGTGAAGACCCGGATCTCCTCCGGCAGGCGGGCGTTGATGTCGTCGAGCTCGGCCCGCTGGTCGTTCGCCAGGGCCTTGGTCGGGAAAAGATACATGGCCCGGCTCGAGGGCTCGCGCATGATGGCGTCAAGGACCGGCAGGTTGTAGCAGAGCGTCTTCCCCGACGCCGTGGGCGTGACGACCGTGACGTTCCGGCCCTCCTTCAGCGCCCCCCAGCAGGCCGCCTGGTGCGAGTACAGGCGCTCGAATCCCTTCTGCCGCAGCGCCTCGAGGAGGGCCGGGTGGACCCCGTCCGGGTACTCCCTGTACTTCCCGGCCTGGGCCGGCAGGTGCTTGACGGCCGCGATGGAGTCGGTCCGGTAGCCGGTTTTCTTGAGCAGCTCGACCGCCCGCAGCAGGTTCTCGTCTTTGGTCATGGGGCTCACCCCATCCTAGCCAATTCCCCCGCCTCGGTCAATGCGCCGAACGCGCCCGCGAACCCGCCCCGGACTGCCAAAGCCCCGGAAACGTGGTAAAATGGACTGATTATGCTCGACGAAATCCGCGTCAAGAAGGCGGCCCAGCACAACCTCAAACACATCGACGTCAGCCTCCCCCGCAACCGCCTGATCGTCGTCACGGGCCCGTCCGGCTCCGGCAAGTCCTCGCTCGCCTTCGACACCCTCTTCGCCGAGGGCCAGCGCCGCTATATCGAATGCCTGTCGACCTACGCCCGGCAGTTCATCGAGCAGATGGAGAAGCCGGACGTGGAGTCGGTCGAGGGCATCTCGCCGTCCATCTCCATCGACCAGAAGACGATCTCCTCCAACCCGCGCTCGACCGTGGGGACGATCACCGAGGTCTACGACCTCCTGCGCCTTCTCTACGCCCGTGTCGGCACCCCGCACTGCCCGAGCTGCGGCCGGCCCGTAAGCTCGCAGACGCCCGAGCAGATCGTCAAGCGGATCGCGGAGGGCTTCCGCGGCGAGCGGCTGCGCATCCTGGCCCCGGTCATCAAGGGGCGGAAGGGGGAGTACTCCAGGCTGTTCGAGAGGATGCGGAAGAAGGGCTTCCTCAGGGCCCGGGTCAACGGCCGCCTCCACGACCTCGAGGAGGAGATCCTGCTCGACAGGAACCGCAAGCACACCATCGAGATCCTGGTCGACACGATCCGGGCCGAGCCCGGCTCGGAACGCCGCCTCAAGGAAGCCGTGGCCAAAGCCCTCGAGGTGTCCGGGGGCGAGGTCCTGGCCGTCGGCGACTCCGGCCGGGAGGGGTTCTTCTCCCTGACCCTCCTCTGCCCGCGCTGCGAAATCAGCCTGCCCGAGCTCGAGCCGCGCAATTTCTCCTTCAACAGCCCCTACGGCGCCTGCGCCCGGTGCCACGGGCTCGGCTACGAAACGACCCTCAACGAGTGGGGCGAGGTCGAGCTGACCGACGACGTCTGCCCGGAGTGCGCCGGGGCCCGCCTGAAGAAGGAGAGCCTGGCGGTCAAGATCGAGGGCCTGACCATCCACGACCTGGGGGAGCTCCCGGCCGGCGACCTGATCGCCCGGGTCGGCCGCTTCGGGTTCCCGCCCTCCGATGAGATCGTCGCCTCGAAGATCCTGAAGGAGATCCGGGACCGGCTGGCGATCATGGACGACCTGGGCATGGCCTACCTCCACCTGAACCGGACCACGGCCTCGCTCTCCGGCGGCGAGGCCCAGCGGGTCCGGCTGGCGGCCCAGGTCGGCGCCCGGCTGCGCGGGGTCCTCTACGTCCTCGACGAGCCGACGATCGGCCTCCACCAGCGCGACAACGGCCGCCTCATCTCCCTCCTCAGGAGGCTCCGCGACGAGGGCAATTCCGTCGTCGTCGTCGAACACGACGAGCAGACCATCCGGGCCGCCGACTTCATCCTGGACCTCGGGCCGGGCGCGGGAGACGCCGGCGGCTCGAAGGTCGCCGAGGGCCCCATCCAGGCCATTCTCGAATCCCCCGGCTCGCTGACGGCCCAGTACCTGCGTGGCGAAAAGTCCATCCCGGTCCCGGCCGAGAGACGGCGTCCAACCTCCTGGCTCACGATCCGCAAGGCCAGCGAGCACAACCTGAAGCGGATAGACGTCCGGCTGCCGCTGGGGTTGATGACGGCGGTCACGGGCGTATCCGGGTCGGGCAAGAGCACCCTGGTCTATGACATCCTCTACCGGGCCCTGGTCAACAGGCTCTACAAGGCCAAGCAGCGCGCGGGCGCCTGCGAGAGGCTGGAGGGGGTCGACCGGATCGACAAGGTCGTGGCCGTCGACCAGAAGCCGATCGGCCGCACGCCGCGCTCCAACCCCTCGACCTACACCGGCCTCTTCACGGCCCTGCGCGAGCTCTTCGCCCGGACCCCGGAGGCCCGGATGCGGGGCTACACGGCCAGCCGCTTCAGCTTCAACGTGAAGGGCGGCCGGTGCGACGAATGCGAGGGCGCGGGCGTCAAGAAGATCGAGATGCACTTCCTGCCCGACGTGTTCGTCACCTGCGACCGCTGCCAAGGAAAGCGCTACAACAAGGAAACCCTGGCCGTCCTCTACAAGGGCCGCAGCATCGCCGACTACCTGGCCATGACGGTCGACGACGCCTATGAGCTGCTCAAGGCCCAGCCCCAGCTCAAGCGCAAGCTGGCCACCCTGAAAAAGGTCGGGCTGGGCTACATCACGCTCGGCCAGGCCGCCCCGACGCTCTCGGGCGGCGAGGCCCAGCGGATCAAGCTGACCAAGGAACTGGGCCGCCGCAGCACGGGCAAGACCCTCCACCTCCTGGACGAGCCGACCACGGGCCTGCACTTCGACGACGTCCGCCGGCTCCTCGAAGTCCTGTCCGAGCTGGTGAGGCTGGGCAACACCGTCATCGTCATCGAGCACAACCTTGATGTCATCAAGTATTGCGACTATATTATTGACTTGGGCCCCGAAGGCGGCAAGGCGGGCGGCCGGATCGTGGCCCAGGGGACTCCGGAAGCCGTGGCGGCCGCGGCGGGCGGCTCCTACACGGGGCAGTACCTGAAGCGGGTCCTCCCCGACGGGCGGCGGCCCCGGAGAAAGGACGCCTGAGAGATCATGGCCTTCAAAGATATCCCCGGCGCGGGGCGGATCAAGCGGACCCTGAAGCTGGCCCTGTCGCGCGGCCGGGTTCCGAACTCGCTCCTCTTCACCGGCCCCGAAGGCGTCGGCAAGAGGCGGACGGCGCTGACGCTGGCCAAGGCCCTGAACTGCCGGGAGATGAGCGACGATTCCTGCGACCGCTGCTCTTCGTGCCTGGCCAT
>Ga0055483_10000036_pt1 | contig 33629 bp, 20 predicted proteins | sample RushMan_CattailN_5_FD_57938 | JGI IMG/M metagenome (GOLD analysis project Ga0055483, IMG submission 57938) | Wetland microbial communities from San Francisco Bay, California, USA, that impact long-term carbon sequestration - RushMan_CattailNLB_D2 | ecosystem: Environmental > Aquatic > Marine >... | reverse complement strand
CAGCATGCCCAACGCGGCCGCCATGGACGTCATCAGGACCGGCCGCAGCCGCCGCCTTCCGGACCGGACGAGGGCCTCAACCAGGTCCAGCCCCTCGGCCCTCAGGACCTTGACGTAGTCGAGCATCAGGATGCCGTTCTTGGCCACGATCCCTATCCCGATGATGGCGCCGAGCAGAGAGACGACGTTGAGCGAGGTCCCGGTCAGCCGAAGGGCCAGCACCGTGCCGAACATGGCCAGCACCGCGCCGAACACGATGGCCACAGGCTCGTAAAAGGAGCCGAACTCGAGCAGCAGGACCGTGAAAACGAGGAAAATCGCCATCAGGAGCACGATCATGAGGTTGCGGAAGGATTCCTGCTGCTGCTCGTAGAGGCCGCCGTACTCGATCGTTCCGGGAGGGATGGACGTGTCTTTGCCGAGCGCGGAGCGGATCTCGTCCATGGCGCTTCCCATGTCACGGCCCTCGAGCCGGGCCGTGACGGCCACGTCCTGCCGGGAGTCTTCGCGACGGAGCTCGAGTTGGCCGGACTCCTCGATGGGATCGAGCACTTGGGAGAGCTTGACGAGTCGGCCGTCCGGCGTCCGCAGGGGCAGGTCGCGCAGGTTCGCCAGCCTGTCCAGGCGGGCCGGGTCGACCTTGACCCGGATATCGATCACCCGGTCGCCCTCGAGAACGGAGGAAGCCGTCTGTCCCAGCAGCGCCGTGCCGACCGTCGCGGCGACGTCGTCAGCCGTCAAGCCGAACCGTTGCATGTCCGGCGACCGGACCCGAAGGCTGATCGTCGGTCCGGTGTAGACCAGCCCGTCGAACACGTCCACCACACCCGGAACTCTTTCGATCCGTCGGGCGACCTCGGGGGCCTTCTTCTCGAGCCAGCCCTGGTCGGTCGAGAACAGCTTCACTTCGATGGGTTGCGGGGCCCACATGAGATCGCCGATCAGGTCGCCCAGGATCCCCGGGAACTCCCAGCTGATGCTCGGCAGTTCCGTGTTGAAGCGCCTCCGCAGCTCGGAGATGACCTCGTCCGTCGTCCGTTTGCGCCCGGGCTTGAGCTTCACAAGGAAATCGCCCGTGTTCGGCTCGGCGATGGAGAGGGCCAGTCTCGCGCCGGTCCGCCGCGAGTAGCTCTCGAGTTCGGGAATCGTCAGCAGGATCTTCTCGGCCTGCAGCAGCTCGCGGTTCGTCTCGGCGAGGCTCGTCCCGGGCGGCGTGAAGTAATCGATGACGAAGCCGCCCTCGTCCATGGGCGGCAGGAATTCACTCTCGAGGTTCCTGGTGATGACGATGCCGAAAACGAGAATGAGGCCGCAGGCCGCCATCGTCAGGCCGCGCCGCTTGAGGGCGGCCCTGACGAACGCCTCATAGGCCCGAATGACCCGCCGAAGCACCGGGCCGGCGGGCTCGCGCGAAGGCTCGGCTCCGGCCCCCTTCCTGGGCCGGATCAGCCAGGCCGCGAGCGACGGCGTCAGCGTGACGGCGAGGACGAGCGATGTCAGGAGGGACACGACCATGGTCAGGGCCAGTGCCCGGAAGAACACGCCGGTGATGCCCTCGAGAAAGGCCAGCGGAACGAAAACGACGACCGGGGTCAGGGTCGAACCGACCAAGGGGCGGAAGATCTCCCCGACCGCCTCCTGGACCGCATCGATGCGGCCCAGCCCGGCCGTGCGCTTGGTGTAGATCGCCTCGACGACGACGATGGCGTCGTCGATCACCAGGCCGATGGCCGCGGCGATCCCCCCCAGGGTCATGAGGTTGAACGTCAGTCCGGCCGTCTTCATCGCCAGGAGGGTGACCAGCACGGTCACCGGAATGACGAGGCTCGCGACGAACGTCGTCCCCCAGTTCTTGAGGAAGAAAAACAGGATGAACACGGACAGGAGCAGGCCGAAAAGGATCGCCTCCCAAACGCTGCGCACCGACGCGCGGACGATCTCGGACTGGTCATAGAAGAACGCAAGGTTCATGTCCGGCGGCAATTCCCCCTTCAACTCGCTCAACTGCCTCTTGAGCGCCTTGGCGATGTCCAGCGTACTCCCGTCGGGCTGGCTGCGGACGTTGAGCAGGACCGCGCTGTGCCCGTCGGCCGTCACGACATTGAACACGGGCTCCGGGCCCCGCTCGACCCTCGCGAAGTCCCTGACCCTGACGGGATGGCCGTTCGTTGCGTGGATGACGAAGCTTTCGATGTCGCGGGTCGTGCGCAGGCGCCCGTCGACAACGGTCAGATACAGCGTGTGATTCTCCTCGTGCATGCCCGCCGAGGCCACGAAGTTGTTGTTTGTCAGGGCCGCGGTGACCTCTTCCAGCGAGAGGCCGACGGCGCCGAGCCGGACCGGGTCGGCGACAATGTGGAATTCGGGCGCGCGGCCTCCGACGAGGTCGACCCTGGCGACACCGGGGATCCTCAGGAAGCGCAGCTTGAGATCGTAGCGCGCCGTTTCCCAGAGCTTCGTGAGGTCGCGAGTGTCGCTCGTGAGGCTGACGCCGAGAATGGGAAAGGCTGAAAACGTCAGCCGAAAGACCGAAGTCTCGACCGTGGACGGCAGCGCGGAGCGGATCTGGGACAGCCGTGAGAGGACGTAGAGCTCCGACTGGATCATGTCCACGGTCCAGGTGAAGAAGACGCTGATCTCGGCCGCCCCGCGGCCTGTCGTCGAGCGGACGGTCCGGACGCCCTGGATGTCCTTCATGGCCTCTTCGATCGGGCGGGTGATGGTGGCCATCATCTCGTCGGCCGGCATGACGCCGTTGTCGACGAGGACGACGACGCGCGGGAAATTGGTCTGCGGAAAAACGGCCGAGGGGATGGTCAGGGCCGCGTAGGCGCCGGCCAGGCACAGCGCGGCGCAGATGAACACGACGGACAGCGAGTGGCGCGTCGCGAACCGTCCGATGGCCGAATGCGCGTCCATGGGCTATCCGATAACGTGGATCTTCGTGCCGTCGGGCACGGCGTAGGCGTCCACGGTGACGATGACCGTGCCGTCTTTCAGGCCCTCGCCTTCGACCTCGACCAGTCCGCCCTCCCGGTACCCGGTCCTGACCGGCCTGAACACCGCCGTGTCCCCCTCGACGAGCACGATCCGGCCGGCCTCGCCGGCCACGGTATCGAAGATCACGGCCGCTTCCGGAACGGCCAGGACGTCGCGATGGATGCCGCTGACGATGCGCACACCGAGGAAGTGGCCGGGGCGCAGGCCCGATCCGGCCGGAACCGAAACCCGGACCGGAACCGTACCCGTGCCCTCGACGATGCGCGACGCGACATAAATCACCTTGCCGACGGGGCCGCCCTCGAGTTCGGACGTTTGGCCCGTCTCGACCTGGGCGGCCTCCGCGCTGGGCACGTTCACCGAAACCACCAGGCGGTCGAGGTCGACGATCACGGCCAGCACCGTGTTGAGCTCGACGGCCTCGCCCGGCTCGGTGTTGATCTTGACCACCGTCCCGGCCAGCGGCGCCTGGATGATCAGGAGGGCCAGGTCGGTCTCCGCGGCGGCTAGGTCGGTCCGGGCCGCGTTGAGCTGCTGCTCGGCCTCCTGGTAGGCCTTCCGGGAGGTTCCTTCGACCGGCAGGAGCTTTTTCTGCCTCTCGAAATTCCGCTCGGCGAACACGAGGGCTTGCCTGGCTTTCTCCACCAGGACTTCGGCGACCCGGCTGTCCAGGCGGAACAGGACATCCCCCTTGGCGACTTTCCGTCCCTCCACGCAGGCGATGTGGGCGACGATGCCGGCCACGGGCGAGGCGACCTCGGAGTCTGCAGGCGGACGCCCGGCATCCCCGGGCTCGGGCTCCACGACGCCGTAAGCCGTCACGGTGCGGTGCAGAGTCGCCCGGGTGATCTTTCCGACGTGGACGGCCATGTTGGCTTCCGTCTCTCCGCCTTCTTCGCCCGCGCCGGGGCCGGTCAGTTTGAAGAGGAGGAGGGCGGCTAGGGCCGCAGCGACGATGACGATCGGCACGACGAGCGTCCGGCGGTTAATCATCCTTGCGCTCCTTGGCAGGCCGGGATGTCCGGTCCGGCGTCTTGAGGGTCCAGGCCTCGAGGTCGAGCGGACTCTGCATGGCGTCCTCGAGGTCGCCGGCCGCCCGGCGGGCCTGGGCCATGGCTTCGAGACGCGCCAGCGCGGCCGATGCGAGTTCCATCTCGACGCCCAGGAGCTCGAGACGGGAAATCTCGCCGGCTTCGAATTGCGCCTTGGCGACGGCCTTCCGGAGCTCCAGGGAGGCCTGCATCCCGGCGGCCGTCCGGTCCTTGTCGGCGGCCGTCCGCAGAGCGTCGACAGCGGCCTCGATCTCGCCGATCACGCCGGCCTGGAGGGCCTCGAACCGGGCCGCCGATTCGGTCCGTCGAGCCTCGGCCTCGGCGATCGGACCCCGGTTCCTTTTGAGGAGGGGGAGAATGAGTGACAGCCCGAGGGTCCACTTGCTGTCGGTCTGGTCGAGCTGATAATCGGGGGAGAGGTCGATGTCGGGATACTGTCTGGCGAGCTCCAGGCGCAACGAGGCGTCGCGTGCCGCATACTCGGAAAGAGCGGCGAGAACATCGGCCCTGTGCAGCAGGGCCTGGCGGCGGGCACCCCGGGCGGGGACGTCGGGCAGGGGGCCGGACAGGTCGTCGAACGGGAAGCTGATCCCTTCCAAAGCCGGCCCCGGGAGGCCGAGAGCCGAAGCCAGGGCCGCGCGGGCCCGGGCCAGCCGGGCCGCCGCCTCGAGTTGGGAGAGCCGGGTCTGGTCGCGCTCGATCCGGGCCTGCGTGACGACGGCGGGGGAAACCTCTCCGATCGCCAGTTGGGCTTCGAGTATCCGGAGCCCGGCATCCTCGGCTTCGAGCAGTCTGCGAAAGATCGCGGAGGATCGCTCCGCCGCATAGAGTTCCAGATAGGAGCCGCGCAGCCGGCTGCGAACGGCCCAGGCCGCGGAAATGATGTTCAGCCGGGCGGCATCCGAGAGATGCCTGGCCTCGGCGATCCGGTAGCCGCGCTTGCCCGCGGTTTCGATGGGGATCTCCAGGGCCGCCTCCGGAATCCAGGGTGTGACTTCCGAGGCCGGAGTGGTGGCGTTGTAGCCCATCAGGAGGCTGCCCGTGGGATTCGGACGCTCGCCGGCCGTCCTTCGCCCCGCCTCGGCCGCCGCCCATTGGGCGCGGGCGATGTCGAGGTCGGGATGGTAATAAACCGCGGCCATGGTGAGGGCGTGGAGGTCCCAGGCCGGCGGAGGCCAGGTGTCGAGTCCCATCGTCGAGGCGACGAAGGCTGCGAGGTCCGGCGCATCGAGTCTCCGGGATTCGAAGGCGTCGGCCGCGAGAGGTGCGGAAATCGGCCTGGCGTGGTAACGGACGCAAGCGCCGGCCGCCAGCAGGAGGATGTAGGTCAGGGCGGGAGCGGCGGCGCGGATCTTCATGCGACGGGGTCCGCTCGTTTGGACGCCGGCCCGGGCGCGAATCTTCCCGCGGCCGGACGTCGCCGCCGGGGAATAGGCTTTCAGGAGGCCGGTTTGCGGCATGAAAGAAATTTATACCGCCAGACGGGCAGGCCTGTCAATTCGAGCCGCCCCCGCGACTTGCCGCGGCCCGGCTTCCGGGTCGAAGAAACGGGCCTTTTCAGTGGGATCGCCCCTTGGGTCCCAGGGAAATCGTCAGCATGGACACCGGTTCTCCCCGGACCCGGCGAGACAGGCATTCCCCCGGCCGGAAGTCGCGGGGCATCCAGTCGATGACCGAGCCTCCGCTCTCGAAAAAGTAGGGACTGACCAGCAGGTTCGCCTCGGCGTGCCGGATGACGCGGAAGTCTTTCACGACGAACCTTTTCTCCGCGTGGAGGTCGTACATCTCGTCGCCGAGGGCCGGGACGGGCTCGAAGGGATAAAGGCGACGGAGGAGCCGGGACTTGTCCTCCTGCGGGATGATGTATTCCTCGACCATTCCTCCGCGGAACGGCACCATCCGGCTGGGATAGGGCAGCCGGGACTCTGATCGCCTGGGCATGCCGAACATGCTAGTCGTCCCAATCCGGCGGCGCCCAGTCGATGACCGACCCGCCGCTCTCGAAGTAGAAGGGACTGACGAGCATGTTCATCCCGCCCTCGCGGGTGACGCGGAAATCCCTGACCGTGAACTTCTTCTCGGCATGGATGTCGTAAAGGACCTCGTCCAGCGCGGGGACGGGGGGCTTGAAGGGATAGAGCCTCTTGAGGACCGCGGCCTTGTCGGCGACGGGGATGATGTACTCCTCGATCTCCCGGCCGCCTTCGGTCCGGACCATCTGAGTGGGATAGTCGAGCCTCGGTTCGAGTTCTTCCGCCGGCTTGGGCATGACAAACCTCCTTTTTTGGGCTTCGGATTTTGGGTCTCGAAAAGAAATGACGCGCGGGCGGGCCTCTTTTCTCACTGCCGATGGACGTCCGCCGCCCGGTCGATTATAATGTTCCCGGGAAAGCGAGGAGCTCGGTGACGGGAGCCAGGGGGCAAGTCGGGATTCATTCGGGAATTTTCGCAGCGATCACCGCCGCGGCGGTCATCACCGTGGCTGCGGCTCCGGGAGGAGGTCCGATGACAGACGGTATCGAAAAAAAGACGTGCCGGGCGCCCGACGGCGTGACAATCGTGTATTCGGCCGCGGGACGAGGCGAGCCGGCCTTGGTTTTCATTCATGGCGGTCTGGCCGACCGCAGCTTCTTTGCCGGGGAGCTCCAGCGTTTTTCGGGCGCGCATCGGGTCATCGCGCTCGACCTGGCCGGGCACGGGGAATCGGGCACGAACCGGACGAAGTGGGGAATAGCCGAATTCGGCGCCGACGTCAGAGCCGTGGCCGACGCGGAACACCTGAACCGGATCGTCCTCTTCGGAAATTCGCTCGGCGGTTCGGTCGCGATCGAGGCCGCCCTGCTCATGGCGGGCCGGGTTGTCGGGGTCGTCGGCATCGACACCTTCCAGACCCTCGACTACGCAATCACGGCCGAGGAGGCGCGCGAGAGGGCCGAGGCGTTTCGGCAGGATTACGCGGGGAGCATGGAGGCCATGGTGAAGATGCTGTTCCACCCCGACGCGGACGCGGCGATCGTGGCCGAGGCCGAGCGGCGGATGATGGCGACTTCGCCCGAGACGGCCTACGCGATGTTCATGGGGACGGCCGGATACGATATGGCCGCGGCGGCCCGGCGGCTGACCGTTCCGCTACGGGCGGTCAACGGCGACCTCTATCCGACGGACGTGGAGGATGTCCGGAAAATCAAGCCGGATTTCAAGGCGGTCATCATGAAGCACATGGGGCACTACCCGATGCTCGAACGGCCGGACGAATTTGACGAACACGTGGCCGCCGCTGTCCGTGAATTTTAAAGTCTATTCGGTGCCGGTGCCCGACGTCTGTTTCTTTTCGAGAAGGCCCATCTTCACGAGGGCCATGTCGCCGCGGCTCATCTCGGGACCCTCGCCGGGCAGATACAGCATCACGCCGCCCTTGACCGGCCGAAGCGTGATTTTGCCCTCGTCGGCCAGCCGGCCGGTCACCTCGATCGGGTTGACCCCCTCGAAGTAGGTTTTGAAGGCTTCATTGAAACCGCTGTAGATCGAATGGATGCCCTTGTAGTTCTCGAGCCTCAGCTTCGCGATGGCCAGCCTGACGAACTCCTCATGGCCGATCCTGCTTTTCATGCGCACCTCCCTGAATCGTTTCCTATGACATAGACGACAGGAGGCCGCCAGGAATTCTCAGGTCCGCCGACGAAACCGATGAAACTCGGCCGCCGGCCGTCGGGGCGGGTCATCGGTGTCGGGTCGTCAATCTGATCGTCTCGATGGCGTGGTGACCGACCTTCATGGCCGGCCCGGTCCGGCCGATTTCCAGGGGTCTCGGTTCTTCCTCGATGATGTTCACACGCGCGGCCGATGACAGCGGGCGGAAGAAACTCAGCCCCATTTCCGAGTCCCGGCCCTCGATATCGTAGACGCGGAGAATGACCCCGTCATCGTCCTCCGCCTTTTTGAGCGTGCTCACGATCACGTTGGCCGAGCCGGTCGAGACAAAACTCATCTCTCCGGGAAGAACTTCCCCCGGCCTCGAGGCTCCCTCCGTCCGCGCCCCGCTTCGCGACAGGCCGGCTGCCCGGTCGGCCGTTTCCGCCGCGTCGCCGACACCCGCCACGGCGATCAGGGGGTGGCTGGCCTGCTTTCCCGCCTTGTACCCGTTCCGCCAATCAGGCCTGTGCGAGGTCACGCTGAAACGAAAATGGTGGTCCCCCTCCTGGAGGTACCAGTTGCCTTCGCCGTGGCAGCTCCGCCGGCTCGCCAGGAGGACAGGCTGCAGGACGGGGTAATCGGTTGGGCCGGTCGTCGGGTCCAGGTAATCCCAGACGGCGACGCTCGTGCTCATCGTCACCCCGAGCGCGTCGTCCCAGGCGCACAGGAAATCCTGGACCTCTCGCGGCCGGATCTCGGAACACTCCTCGTCGTAGACGAGATTCCCGTAGGCCGGCCCGCCCGTCCCCGCGATCTCGTCCTTGCCGACCTCCACGACACCCAGCGGTGCCTCGTAGGCCACCCGTCCGCCCTGGGTCATGACGGGCAGCGCGAGCCTGAATTCGCGGTACGGCTCGCCGTCCCAGCCCAGGATGCCCACCTCGCAGTCGATCCTCTTCACGTCGTTGGGAACAATCAGCCTCTCCATGACGGTGCAGTTCGAGAGCCGCTGCTCCAGGCCGAACACCGTCCTCCGGTCCCCCGATTCCGCGGCCTCGCGCCTCCAGGCCGGCCCGCTCCGGCTGAGCCTGTCGAATCCCTCCATCGTCGGCTGCTGGACGCGCCCGAACTCGCCCGCCCCGTTTCCGGCGGAGCGCATGGTGAAGACTTCGAAACCCAGAAACTTTTCGGTGTTCAGGATTTCCCGCCCCAGTTCCTTGTCGTAGACGCCCGCCACGCCGCCCGGGACCAGCGTGATCCGGTAGAAGGCGTTTTCGACCACCGTCGGGGCTTCTCCCGCATCGGTCGCAGCCTTCGTCCCCACCCCCGCAGCGCCCGACCCTCCCGGCCCGTTTTCGACGACGCGCCAGGTCTTGTAGCCGAGGCCCGGGACGTCCGTGGCCGTGAACACGATCCGCACCCGCCCCGCCGGCTGTCCCGGAAGCGGCGGCAGAGGCTGGAAGGGCGTATCGACCCCCTCGCCGTCCACGAGCCGGAACCTCCCCCCTCCCGGCCTGACCAGGCAGGTCACGGGGTCGCTCCTCGTCCAGGAGAGCGTGTTGAAAACGACGACGGGCGTCCCGGACCCCGCTCCGACGCGAGCCGCTATCCCTTCCAACGCCGAGTCCAGCATGGCCCGCCCCTCGTCCCGGGCGAATTCATACTTTTTACGGAAGAGCCTGTCCGTGACCTGTCCCTCCTTGCCGCCCCAGCCGTGGTCGGGGTAGATCGCCGCCTTCCAGGCCTCCTCGAGCCGGGCCGCCGGATAGCCGCGGAAGCTGCCCTCGATCAGACACCGCACCGTGTTGAACGCCTCGGCGGCGGGAAGGAGGGCCCCGGCCTCCCGACCCGCGGACACGGCCCGATGATGGGTCGGCCCGTGGATGTAGAGCCAGAGGTTGGGACGCTCGCCCCTGATCGTCACGAGCCTGGCGGTCTCGGCGTCGACGGCCTCGAAGAACCGCCTCGCCGAGGAGTACCGCATGGTCAAACCCGCCGGGCCGGCCGCTCCCGGGCCGCCATTCCAGAATCGGATCAGTTCGCCGAAATCCGTCGGCTGCGAGAAATCGACCGAGTTGAGAAGCGGAAACTCCGGGGGCAGGCCGTGCTCGCGGTAGTACGGTTCCAGGCGACCGACCTTTTCGGCGATGGCCTCGGCGCCCTGGGCCGGGGACGCGTTCAGGTAAGCCGAGGCGTTCCCGTAGTGGCCTGGCGAATAAGCCAGAACAGAGGTCCCGTCCGGGCTCGCCCAGCGGTAGAATCCCTCGTGATAGCGGCTCATGACCATATAGGGGATCCCGGCCTTGGCCAGGATCTGCGGCATCTGCATCGAGCGTCCCGGCACGTCCGGGTTGAAATAGACGAGGGCGTCGGAGCCCGGGAAGGTTTTCTTGAGCCACCGGCGGCCGAAGTACGTTTCCCGGATGAGCTGCTCGCCCGAAAGAAGCGACTCGTAGGGCTGGTTGAAAGTCGCCCCCCATTCGAGCCGGCCCTCCCGAGTCAGACGGGCGACCTCATCCCTCCGGTCGGGGTGGCGCTCCAGGTACTCCATGAGGTTGAGCATGTTCTCCATCGTGAACGCGTAGGTCCCGTCCTCGGCCATCAGAGCCAGGGCGGGAGTGATGCAATTCGTGTCGCGGAACTCCGCGCACTTCTCCGGCGAGTCCATCCAGGCGATGTCCTGATGGCTCGAGGAGATGATGTCGAGTCCGCCGACCCTGATCGCCGGTTTTTCCCCGCCGCCGCGGCCGCCCCCGGGACCGTCCGCTTTCCCGGCCGCACCCGGTCCCGAGAGCAGAATCCAGACCCCCGCGCCCAGGGCGCAGGCCGGCAGGACGCGCCGTCTGTCAAAGCGCAGAAATTTCATGGACGCCTCCAGAATCCCGGGCCTGGCCCGCCCGCCTCGCGGCAGCCCGCCGACAGGGACAGAAGCGCCGGGAGCAGGAGAAAGGCGCTGGGATTTCGGAGCCTCGGGAAGAAGGGCTGGCTCAACGACCTCGCCCGCGGATGGCCGCCGGCGCCTCCGCCGGGGCTCCGTCCCGGATCTCGAGAAGCTCCCGGTCCAGGTCGAGGGCGGGCTTTCTGCGAAAATACTCGTCGATCTCGGGAACGGTCAGGGACTGGGAGCCGACGCGCGTGTACTGCCCGTTGGCGAACCTGTAGCGGAACACGATGGCCATGTCCGCGCCCTGCTTCCAGTATGTTTCGAGACGGGCATAGCCCTGGTCTGCGGCCCGTTCTATGAAGACGATGGCGCCCACGACGAGGCCCCGCCCGGCCCCTGCCGCCGCGTCCCACACGAGCCACTGGCTGCCGCCCGATTCGGAAGGCGCCGCGCCGAGGACGAATTTTTCCGGCCTGCCGTCGCCGTTGAGGTCGACGGGCACGGATTTGAGAGGACCGCCGTCGTCGTCTTCGAATGATTTTCGCGGCCCGTCACCGAGAGAGGGGTCGAGCTTGGCCGAGCGGACCGTGAAGAACGTCCGGACCGGGGAAAGTGTGGGCGCGGCGACGTCTTGGACGTCGCCCCGAAGGCCGGCCGCAAACAGGCAAACCGCCGCCGCGGCAAAAATCCGGCCCGCACCAGCAATCATGATCACCCAGAATATATCCGGCCGCGGCGAAAAGTCAATTTACCGCGCCCGGGTCCCCGTCGCGGCACGCCCAAATCCGACGGCCGTTCAACCTGGAAGGCGCGGTTTCGGGGGGCGCGCCGCGGGCCGGCGGTTCCGGCGCCGGGCCTCTTGACCGGGGCCGGCCGGACAAATACAATACCAATGCAATCATGGAAGGGGGGACCATGTTGCGTCCCCGGAGGGAGGGATCATGAATCGCAATTTCCTGCGCTTGGCGCTCTTGGCCTTTCTGGCGGCCGGAGCCGCGTCGACGTCAACGGCCGGGCAGGCGCCGGCCGGGCTTTCCCCGGTCGAAGAACTCGGTAAAAGGCTTTTCCTGGACATCAACCTGTCGAACCCGCCCGGGCAGGCGTGCGTCGTCTGCCACGGTCTCAGGGTGGGCTTCACGGGACCCGACCAGTCCGTCAACAAGGCGGGCGGAGTATACGGGGGCGCGGTCAACGGCCGTTTCGGCAATCGCAGGCCGCCGACGATTGCCTACGCCGGCCCCAGCCCGAAGTTGCGCCCGGAGGAGGAAAGCGGGGCCTTCGTCGGCGGGATGTTCTGGGACGGGCGGGCGACCGGATGGACTCTCGGCGATCCGCTGGCCGAACAGGCCCTGGGACCCCCCCTGAACCCGCTCGAGCAGAACATGCCGGACAAGAAGAGAGTCGTCCTCGCGGTCGCCAAGTCCGACTATGCCGGCCTGTTCGAGAAGGTGTGGGGGGCCGGCTCCCTCGATGCCGAGAAGGACGCGGCCGGCGCCTTCGACAGGATCGGCCGCTCCATCGCCGCCTACGAGCGTTCAGCGGAAGTCAGCCGGTTCAGCTCCAGGTTCGATGACTTCTGGCGGGCGGCCAAGGCCAAGGGGCTCGAGGTGGAAAAGATCACCGTGCCGACAGCCGGGCGCTACGGAAACTTGGGACTGTCGCAGGTCGAGCTTCGGGGCCTGGTGTTGTTCGCGACGAAGGGGATGTGCGCGAACTGCCACGGACTGGAATCGGAGGACGGCCGGCCGCCCCTGTTCACGGATTACACCTACGATAACATCGGGGTCCCCAAGAACCCGGCCAATCCCTTCTACCGAATGTCCAAGGAGTACAATCCCGCCGGTGAGAAGTGGGTGGACAAGGGGCTCGGAGGCTTCCTCGAAACGACGGCCAAGTTTAAGGAGTTTGCCAACCTCAACATGGGCCGCTTCAAAGTCCCGACCCTCCGCAACGTCGACCTTCGTCCGTCGCCGGACTTCGTCAAGTGCTACATGCACAACGGCTTTTTCAAGAGCCTGAAGGATGTCGTCCACTTCTACAACACGAGGGACAAGCCCGACTCCGGCTGGCCGCCGCCGGAGGTCGGGGCGAACGTCAACGTGAACGAGATGGGCGATCTCCAGCTGACCGGAGCCGAGGAAGACGCCATCGTCGCTTTCCTGGGCACCCTGTCAGACAGGCGTTGACGGCCCCTTCCCGGGGAGCCGGGCCGGCCCGGGCTATTGACTGACGCCCCGTCCTGATTTACCTTGAAGCCTGCGACAAGGCCGCGATGCCGCGAACTTCCTTCGGTGAGATGACGTCGACGCGCTGGCCCCTGCGCACGCTCGCGGCCGTCGTCTTCGCCGGCCTGGCCATTTTCCTGCTCCTTCCGAGGAAGACCGCGGACAACCGGGTGATCCTCGACAGCGGGGCCGCGGCCCGGGCCGGATTCGGCCGGGAAGCCACTCTTCGCAATGTGACGGACGGGCCCATCCGCTATACGGTCAAGAGGGAAGCCGACCCCGGACCCGCGATCCCGCGGACTCTCGAGGTCGGCGGCGTGGACCGGATCGAGGCCGACGTCCCGGTGGAGATTTCCTATCCCAACGGGTCGCGCGAGAGCAGCCATAAGCTCTATCCCGGGCAGCCGTACTCGTTCCGCTATGACGAGCGGGGGCTCATCAGGGTTTATCCCGGCTCTCACGGCCGGGAGGACGAGGCCGACTTGGCGCCGTACGTTCCGACCCCGATCCCCGTCGTCGAGCGCATGCTCGAGATCGCGGGCGTGGAGCCGGGCGACGTCGTATACGACCTCGGCTGCGGAGACGGCCGAATGGTCATCGCGGCGGCCAAGACATTCGGGGCGCGCGGCGTGGGCGTGGAACTCGACGAGAATCTTATCGCCGTCTGCGAAGCCGAAGCCAGGCGCGAGGGGGTCGACAAGGAAACCCGCTTCATCCGCATGGACGCGACCAAGGCCCACCTCACCGCGGCGACCGTCCTGGCCCTGTACCTCCTGCCCGAGTCTCTCGCGGTCCTGTCGCCGCTTTTCGAAAGGGAGCTCAGGCCGGGCGGGCGGATCGTGTCGCATAACTACCGGATCCCGGGCTGGGAGGCCCGGCTCGTGCGCAGCGAGGTGGTGACGGACGAGGACGGCCGCGAACACAAGATATTCCTGTACAGGATGCCGGAGAGGAGCGGGGCCGGAGGGTGGGCGCCATGAGCCCCGCCCGGAGAAAAACCGGACCCCTTCCTGAAGAATCCGCTCCGCGCCGGGCCGGAGATTTTCTCCCGCGTCCCAACGCCGCCGTCTCTTTTCTGGCCTCCTTCTGCCGCTCCCATCGGCTCGACGAAAAGATCCTGGTCGTTCCCTCGTTCTCGATCGGGCACCAGATCGGTCAGGCCCTGGCCGGGGCGGGAGAGGCCTGGGTCAACCTGAGGTTCGTCACCTTGCTCGCACTGGCCCATGAGACGGCGGCTGCCCGGCTGGCCCGTGACGGCCGTCAATTTTTCGCCGAAAGGCGGCTCATCGTTTTCGTGGACGCGCTCTTCAGGGAGCTCAAGGAGGCCGGAGCCTTCGCGTATTTCGGCCGCATGCGGGCCCGGCCCGGTTTGATGAGGGCGCTCCTCGGGGCCCTCCGGGCGCTTCGCTTGGCCGGGATGAGCAGCGCAACTCTGGAGGCGGGCCGTCTATGTGTCGAATCGAAAGGCCTGGACATCGCCCGCCTTTTCGAGCGGTACGAGGACGGCCTGGGGGCCCTCAACGCCCTGGACTCGGCGGGGCTCTATGAAGCGGCCCGCAGATCGGCGGCGGAGGAGGTCCGGCCGGTTCCGGCCCGCGATCGGGGCTGGTATCTCTGCCTCGAGAACCTCAGCCTCGCGCGGCTCGAAAGGGATTTCCTCGAGGCTCTGGCCGGCGACCGGTTGGTCCTCGTTCCCCGCGACCCCGTCTTCGGGCTCGAGCATCCTCGCGGCCGAATCGGCGGGGCCGGGGCCGCCGGGAGCCGGTCCCGGGACAGGGCCTCGGTCGCGGCCTCGGACGTCGAGCGCCTGGCCTGGCTTTTCGACCCGGCCGGCTCCCCGGAGCCCATCGGGGACGGGGCCGTCGAGTTCTTCCGTGCCGCCGGGCAGGCCAACGAATGTCGCGAGGTCGTTCGGAGGATTCAGTCCGAGGGGCTGTCCTTCGACGAGGCCGAGGCCGTCGCGCCGCCCGGCTCGGTTTATCCGAGGCTCTTCCATGTGCTGGGCGTCCGGTGCGGCATCCCCATAACGTTCGCCGACGGTCTGCCTCTCTTCTTCACCGCTCCGGGCCGCGTGTTCTTCGGGCTCCTGGACTGGATCGAGGGCCGGTTTCCCGTTTCGGGGCTGTGCCGGCTGATCGAGTCGGGAGACCTCGCCATCCCCCCGGATGACGGAGGCGCCGACGTCCCGGCCGAGCGCATCGGCCGCTTTCTGCGGAATGCCAGGATCGGTTGGGGGCGGGACCGATACCTCGAGCGGCTCGAGGCCTGCCGCCTGAAGCTCGAAGCGGATATCCGCGAGCCCTCACGAGACGGGGCAGAGGCCGAGGCCCCCGGCCGGGCTGCGGAACTTCGCCGGAGTGTCCTCGAGGCCGGCCGGCTGGCCGCCGCGCTCCGGACCTTGCTCGGCCTTCTGCCCGCCGTCGAACCGGGGGTTGAGGTGGATTTCGCCGGATTGTGCTCCGGGTTGTCGTCGATACTGGCCGGGTTCGCCCGGGTCGGTCCCGGCCCCGCCGGCCTGGACGGGCAGGCCCTGGTCCTGCTGACCACCGAGTTGAACCGTCTCGGCGCCGAAGACCGCGCGCTGGCCGGAGCCGTATCCCCCGCCGCGCTCTCTCTCCGCCTTGAGGATGCCCTGGAGAGGCTGCGCTCTGCCGCGGGCTCCCTCACGGCCGGCGCTTCCTCCCCGCTCCCCGGTCATCTCCATGTCTCGAGTTTCGCCGCGGGCGGATACTCGGGACGCCGCATGACTTTCGTCGTCGGTCTCAACGACTCCGCCGTCCCCGGGCCGGGACTCCAGGACCCGATCCTCCTCGACGCCGAACGGGAAGCGATCTCGGAGTTCCTGCCGACCACGGCCGACACCCTGAAGGCCGGCCTCCATTCCCTGGCCGCCCTCCTGGCCTCCCTCAGGGGCCGGGTCGTTCTGAGCTATTCCTCCTATGACATCATGGAGGAGAGGAGGCTCTACCCCTCCTCGGTCATCCTTCAGGGGCTCCGGCTCGTCCGCGGCGACGCGGACCTCGATTACTCCGACCTCGACCGGGCTTTCCGGGCCGATGCCGCGCGAGCGGCGCGCCTGGACCCGGCCGGTTTCATCCCCGACAATCCGGCCAAGGCCATCGACGAGAGGGATTGGTGGTTCCGCCGCCTCTTCAGGGACGGCCGGTTCCTCGACGGGCTCGAGGCCGTCGGGGCCTGCTTCCCGGCGCTGCGGAACGGTTTCGCCGCCGACGAAGCCCGCCAGGGAGAAACCCTGACGGCTCACGACGGACTCGTCGAGGTCGACCGCGACCGGCTCGATCCGCTCAGGAATCACGGCCTCGTCATGTCCGCCTCCCGGCTCGAGCTCCTGGCCAAGTGCCCCTACGGATATTTTCTCCGCTACGTTCTTCGGATCGAACCGCCCCGCGACCTCGAGCTCGACCGGGGCCGATGGCTGGACCCGTTGCAGCGCGGCTCGCTCGTGCACCGCGTCCTCTTCGCATTCATGTCCGAGGTCACGAAGCGCGGTGAAAGGGTGTCGGCCGCGGCCCACGCCTCTCTCCTGGACGGGATCGCGGCGGAGGTGGTCGGGGAATACCGGCGCGACGTCCCGCCGCCCTCCGAGGGGATCTTCGACAAGGAGCGCTCGGACATCCTGGAAACCCTGGCCATTTTCCTCAGGATCGAGAGCGACCGGGACCCGCGCGTAGTGCCCGTGGCGTTCGAGAAAAGCTTCGAGGACGTGGCTGTCGGCGCGGGCCGGAGTGGCTGGTTCAAACTGCGCGGCGTCATCGACCGGGTCGACCGGACGGGACCGGGCACATACCGGATCGTGGACTATAAGACCGGGAGCTACCGGGATTACGAAGGCTTCGAAGCCTTCGCCGGGGGCCGGCGGATCCAGCACGCCCTCTACGCCCTGGCCGCAGAGAAGATCCTGGCCGACCCGGTCGTCGGCCCGGCGCCGCGAGTGACCGAGAGCGGCTACTTTTTCCCCACCCGCCGCGGCGAGGGCCGGGAAATCATGGTCAAAATGTTCGACCGGGATAAGCTGCGGGAACTCCTGGCCGACCTTCTGGGCCTGGTCGGCGCGGGCTACTTCGTGACCACGACCCGGGACGATTGCGGTTACTGCGACTTCGTCTCCGTCTGTGGGGGAGCCTCCGACAACACGAAACGCAAGCTGGCCTCCAACCCGGCCGTCTCCGAAGCCCTGGACAGGTTGAAACGCTATGCCTGACAAAAAGCGGCCTGAGGCGGGACTCCGGTCCGGGGCGGCGCCTTCCGTTCCGTCCGACCGGGCGGCCCGGGAGCGGATCCGGGCCGACCTCGACACGACCTTCCTCGTCGAGGCCGGGGCGGGTTCCGGGAAGACCAGGAGTCTCGTCGACCGCATGGTGGCCCTCATCGCCGGCGGCCGGGCGACCGTCCAGACCATGGCCGCCGTGACTTTCACGCGCAAGGCCGCCGCGGAGCTTCGCGGCCGCTTTCAACTGGCCCTCGAGCGGAGCCTGGCCCCCGGCGAAACCTCCCCGGACGAAGAGTCGGCGGTCCGCCTCCGGGCGGCGCTCCTGGACCTCGAGCAGTGCTTCATCGGGACAATTCACTCGTTTTGCGCCCGGCTGCTGCGGGAGAGGCCGGTCGAATGCGGCCTCGACCCGGAATTCGAAGAGCTGGACGAGCTCGAGAACACGGTTTTCCGCGAGGAATGCTGGCACGACTACCTCGCCTTGGCCCGCCTCGAGGCCGACGATGTCCTTCGCCGCCTCGACGACGTCGGCCTCTCGCCGGAGGACCTCAGGGATGCCTTCGACGTCCTTTCAGGCTATCCCGAGGTCATCCCGGCGTCGGACATCGCCCGCGCTCCCGATTTCGCGGCCCTCCGCGACAGGCTGGAGGCCTTTCTCGACGCGGCTGCAGCGGCCGTCCCGGAACGGCGGCCGGAGGCCGGATGGGACGGACTGCAATCGCTCATGCGCCGGCTCGCGGGCCGCCGTGGCCGGCTGGGCTTTTCCGACCCCAGGCTGTTGATGGAGAGCCTCGAGCTTCTCGACAGGTGCCCCCGGGTCGTCAAGAAATGCTGGCCGGCGAAGGAGACGGCCGAGGCCTTGGAGGAAGCTCTCCGCCATTTCCGCGAGGAAGTCGTCGGACCGGCCCTCAGGGCCTGGCGCGAGTTCCGTCATGCCACGGCCATGGCTTTTCTGCGGCCCGCCCTCCGGTTTTTCGAAACGGCCCGGCGGGACCGGTCCCGTCTCAATTTCCAGGATCAGCTCGGCCTGGCCGCAGAGCTCCTCCGCGAGAATCCCGAGGTGCGCCGTTACTTCCAGGCCCGCTATCGCCGGGTCCTGGTCGACGAATTCCAGGACACCGACCCCGTCCAGGCCGAGGTCCTTTTTTATCTGACGGGGAGGGATGCCTGTCAGAAGGATTGGACACGTCTCGTTCCGCTGCCGGGGTCGCTTTTCCTCGTCGGCGACCCGAAGCAATCCATCTATCGCTTCCGCCGGGCCGACATCGACATTTACAACCTGGTCAAGGACGGAATTCGGGGGGGCGGTGGCGAGGTCCTCGAGCTGACGGCCAATTTCCGTTCCCTGGCCGGGCTCACGGGTTGGGTCAACCCGATCTTCCGGGTCGCGTTTCCGGATGAGGCGACGCCGTTTCAAGCCGCTTATGCCCGCCTGGAGGCCGTCCGGCCCGGCCGCCCGGACGGGGCCTGCGGCGTGTTCAAGGTTACCGTTCCCAAGGTCGAGAGGAACAAGGGTGAAACCATCGCGCGTCTGGACGCGGATAATATCGCCCGGTTCATCGCCGGGGCCTGCGCCGGAGGGCTGGCCGTCGGGGATGGCGGGGGCGGCGCCCGGCCGGCCCGGCCGGAGGATTTCCTCGTCCTGTTCAGGTACAGGAAATTCATGGACATCTACGCCCGGGCCCTCGAGGCCCGACGGATCCCCTGCGAAGTCTCCGGAAGCAGCGCGTTTTCGGAGAGCGCCGAGATCGACGCCCTGGTGAGCCTGCTTCTGGCCTTCGCAAATCCCGACAACCCGGTGGCCGCGGTCGCCGTCCTTAAAGGACTCTTCTTCGGGGCCAGCGATCAGGACCTCCTGGATTTTCGCGGCTCGGGCGGCGAGTTCCGCTTCGTCGGCGGCGGGGACCGGACTTGCAACGGAACCCGGTCCGGGGACGGACCGGTGGCCCGGGCCCTCCGGACGCTCGGCGAGTGGTGGGATTGGACGACCCGATACCCTCTCTCCGTGGCCCTGGAGATGATCCTCGAGAGCTCGGGCCTCCCGGCGTATCTGGCCGGTTCGGAGATGGGCAGCCTGCGGGCCGGGATCGTCATCAAGCTGATCGAGGTCGTCCGGAGCTTCGAGATCGGCGAAGCCGCCACCCTGCCGGACGTAGCCGATTTCCTGGCCGCCGGGCCCGGCCGGGAGGCCGTAGAGGGGATGAGCCTCACGCCGGACCGCCCGAACGCCGTCAGGCTGATGAACCTGCACAAGGCCAAGGGGCTCGAGGCGCCGGTGGTCGTGCTGGCCAACCCGCTCGGTCAGAAAGAGCACGAGCCGGACAAGCACATCGTCCGTACCGGCGAGGGCCTTGCGGAGTCCGGGGCCGGGGGCCCGGGCGGGACCGCGGCGCCGCTCGGGTTCTTCCAGTTCAGAAAAAGGGGCCTCTGGAAAAGCCGGCTCCTGGCCGAACCCCCCGGTTGGGCGGAAAAGGCGGAACGGGAGGCGAAATACGCGGAGGCGGAGGAGCAACGGCTGATGTACGTCGCCGCGACCCGGGCCGGCGACATGCTCGTCGTCAGCACATACGCTGCGGACCTGGGCGGAAAGAAGTCCTGGAGCATCCTCGAAGAAGGGCTGGCCGGCGTTTCGGAGCTCCCGGAGGCCGGCCTGCCCGATGAGGCGAGGGACGTCAAGCCGGTCCGCCGGCTTCGGTCCGGGCGGCTCATCCTGTCCCCGGCCGACCACCGCCGCGGGCGGCTTCAGATCGAGGCCCGGCGCGGCCGGGCTTCAGAGGCCCGGTACCGGGTCGAGACCGTGACGTCCCTCGCCAAGCAGGACCGCCCGTTCCCGGACCGCGACGAGAGCGGGTCGGGGCTGGCCTGGGGGTCCGCGGTCCACATGATGCTCAGCGTCGCCGGCCGCAGCCGCCTGGGGCTCGCTCGGGATCCTACGGCGGCGCCTGCCGCCGAGGAAGTCCTGCGGCTCCTGGCGGCGAACGCGTGCGCCGCCGCGGGACTTGCTGCCGGAGACGAGGGGCGGCTCGCGGCCTTGGTCCAGGAGATCCTCGCCTCCGAGTTCTGGGCCCGGGCGGAGAGGGCGGAGAGGAGCCTGTTCGAGGTTCCGTTCTCGATCAAGGTCGGGCCGGATGACCCCGACTGCGGACGGCTGGTCGAGCGGCCGGGGCTCGTGCCGACGGCTGGTGGGAGGCCCGTCGCAACCGCGGCGGAGGCCCCTGTCTTCCTGACCGGAGCGGTCGACCTGGCGTTCCTTGAGGACGGCGGCTGGGTCATCGCCGACTACAAGACGGACAGGTTGGCCGACACGGCGGCCGGAAAGGGCGTCGAGAGAGCCCGATCGGCCCTCGACCGGCTCGTGGATTACTACCGACCCCAGGTCGAGCTGTACAGGAAGTTCTGGGAGAAGCTCACGGCCGAGCCGGTCAAGGAAACGGGCCTCTATTTCACCTCGATCGGCGCCTGGGTGAGACTTTCCTGACCCCCGCCCGGGACGGCCTAACGATCCCGGAATCCCGGCCCCTGATGAAAGACCGGATCCCGCCGCCCTCCAACGGGTCCGTGCTCCACCGGGCCTGAAATTTCTTAAAGGACGATCGGCGCCGAATCCGGCTGGTCCAGGCTCACGCTGCCGAAATAGTCCTTGAGCGCGTCGGCCTTGTCGGTCCGCTCCCAGCTGAATTCGGGGAGTTCGCGGCCGAAGTGGCCGTAGGCCGCCGTTTTCCTGTAGATGGGCCTGCGGAGGTCGAGCATTTCGATCATGCCCCGCGGGGTGAGCTTGAAAATCGCCCTCACGGCGGCCTCGATCAGCCTTTCGTTGGCCCGGCCCTTGCCGTGCAGGTTGACCATCAGGGAAAACGGCTCGACTTGGCCGATGGCGTAGGACAGCTGGACGGTGCAGTGGCCGGCCAGCCCGGCCGCGACGATGTTCTTGGCGATGTAGCGGGCCGCGTAGGCCGCCGAGCGGTCGACCTTGGTGGGGTCCTTGCCAGAGAAGGCGCCGCCGCCGTGCGGACAGCTTCCGCCGTAGGTGTCGACGATGATCTTGCGGCCCGTCAGCCCCGTATCGCCAAGGGGGCCGCCGATTTCGAACCGGCCGGTGGGGTTGATGAGGTAGGAGATGCCGGGCGACCTCCACTCGGCCGGGATGACTTTCTCGATGATCTCCGCGACGACCCCGTCGCGGATCGTGGCGTTGTCCACCTCGCGCGAATGCTGCGTCGAGAGAACGACTTTTTCGACGGAAACGGGTTTGCCGTCCCTGTACCGGATCGAAACCTGGGACTTGGCGTCCGGACGCAGCCAGGGCAGGAGGCCCGCCTTCCGCACCTCGGACTGCTTCTGGACCAGGCGGTGAGCCAGGAGGATGGGGAGGGGCATGAGCTCGGGCGTTTCGTCCGTGGCGTAGCCGAACATCAATCCCTGGTCGCCGGCCCCGATCTCGCCGTTAATGAGGTCGACGCCCAGGGCGATGTCTGCGGACTGGCGTCCAAGATAGGTCCGGACCTCGCAGGTTCCCGCGTCGAAACCGCAGCTGTAATCGGTGTAGCCGATCTCCCGGGTCGTGTCTCGGACGATCTTGTCCATGTCGAGCCGGGCCTCCGTCGTCATCTCGCCGGCCACTATGGCCACGTTCTTTGTAAGAAGCGTTTCGCAGGCGACCTTGCCCTGCGGGTCCTGCGCCAGGACGGCGTCGAGCACGGCGTCGGAGATCTGGTCGGCCATCTTGTCGGGATGGCCTTCGGACACCGATTCCGAAGTGAACACGAAATCTTTGGCCATCGAAAAACTCCTTTCTCGGCGCCAAGGCTCCGGCATTTTCATGGGGGGGACAAGTGACGGCCTGCTGACCTACGGCCACAAAAAAACCCGCCTCCCAATCAGGAGAGCGGGTCTCTTGCCGTGGACACTTGGTTGCCGCTTTCGCTTTCGCGACCACATCCCCGCCGTCCGACGGCGGGTAGGCACCTCGGATGTCCGCCCCAGGTTGCCGGGCCCGACCCTCACGGTCGCGCCTCTCCTGATGTCAAGAAAGGATGATACATGCCGCGGACGGAAAATGCAAGGGCCCGGGCAAAAAAAACGGCCGGGGGCCGGGCTTCACCTGGCCCGGGCTTCCAGGAGGTTCACGTCGGCCACGACCGAGAACCGGAACGGGAAGTCCATCAGACGCTGGGTGCCCTGTTTCATGACGAAGGCCGCGTCGGTCTTGAAGTCGATCCGGTATTCCGTGAAATAACCGCCGTCGACGAGCAGGTTGAGGAACCCCGTCCCGGTGCCCGTTCCCTCGAAGACGCCGGTGCTGCCGCCGAGGTCTTTGGCTCCGGAAACGGAGATGAGATAGGAGGCCGAGATGGCGGCCACCCGTCCCTGAGGGGTCGGGAACACGTCGTCGAGCGTATACAGGGCGACAAGGTCGACCTGAAGCTCGAGCCCCTGGAAGGGAATCGACAGGCGGCGGCTCTCCTTCCATTGATCGCCCCGGGCGACGGGCTCGGGAGGGAAGGAGGGGAAATAATCTCTCAGGATTTGCGGGATGGAGTAGTTCAGGAGCCTGGCCTCGGTCAGCGCGCTGTCGTTGGCGATGGCGACGACCTTCCCGCTCCGGTTGAACGTCACGTCGAGGGCCTGGCCGTCTTTGGTCTTGAGGTTCTGTGAGACCGTCCGGTCGGGCGTCTGGACCCGGACCTCGATCCCGGAGCTGGTGAGCGCGGTCAGCACGTTGTCCTGGCCGACCGCCTTGACGAAGATCCGCAGCTCGCCCATGGAGAGCCCGTTCAGGCTGAGGTCGGCGCCCAGGAGGTTCTTCCCTTCGACGCCGGCCTGCCCGTTGACCGTGTAGACAAGCTCGGTTCCGGCGGCCGGCGCGAACTGGATGCGCGTCTTCTCCGCCTGCCGGCCGGCCAGGGGAATCACGGCGGCCAGGGACAGGACCGCGAGCGCCCGTCCCGCGCGCCCGAGGACTTCCATCCGCATCGGGTCGTTTCGCCCGCCCGCCTTTCCCGCTCCCCGGGCGGAACGCGATCCGCTTCCGCCGCGTCCAACCCCGGCGTTCCCGCGGGCCCGCCCTTCCAGGGCCTTGGTGATCATTTCGGACATCGTCATGACCGATTGTACCCCGGCGGGTGAAGGAACGCAATTTCCGGCCATGACGAGGCCGGGCTCGGGCCGACCAGCAAAGACGGTACCGGGTCTACAAAATGCTGGTTTTTTTCCAGCATTTTGCAGACCCGGTACCAATCTTGCCGGCTTGGCTCGACGCTGCCGGCATCGACCGGGAGCCGGCCGAAAGGAGGCCGGTCAGAAGCCCGGGGCCGTGATCTTCCGTTCCTTCCAGGTCCCGAACTTCTTGAGCTGGGGCATGACGTCGGAGGCCTTGCCCACGACGACCAGCACGAAATTCTTTTCCGGCATCAGCCGGGCCGCGGCCTTGTCGACGCCTTCGAGCGTGACCTTTTCGATGTCGGCCAAGTACCTCCCGTAGTAGTCGAAGCCGAGCTTGTAGAAGGCCAGGCGGGCGTAGGCGGCCGCCTTGCTGGCGTTGGTCTCGAGGGTCGGCGGGAACTGGCCCAGAATGTAATTCCGGGCGCTCTCGACCTCCTCGGCCGTGAATCCCTTCTTCGCGGCCTTGTCGAGAAGGTCGAAGGTGATGTCGAGCATCTCGCCGATCTTGTCGTTCTTGGTGTAGGAGGTTGCCGTGAAGACCCCGCCGGCCGCCCAGCTCTCGAACGAGCTCCGGGCGCCGTAGGTCAGGCCGCGCTTGATCCTGAGCTCGGTGTTGAACCAGGACGTGAAGCGGCCTCCCCAGAGCGTGTTCATGACGGCCGCGTCCGGCGTGATCGGGGCGCCCATCGGGTAGCCGGGGCTGCCGATCACGAAGTAGGCCTGGGTGGCGTCGGGCTTGTCGACGAGGAGGAGGTCCCGGCCCTTGGGCACGGGCAGAGGCGGGACGGTATCAGGCTGGGGCCCGCCGGCCGGGTTGGCCCAGGACCCCAGTGTCGCTTCGAGGAGAGGCGTCAGCTCCTCCTTCGTGATGCCGCCGACGACCGCCGCGACAGCCAAGTCGGGCCGGAAGCGCCCGGCGTAGAAGTTCTTCACGGACGCCGCGGTCATCTTTTCGAGCGAAGCTTCCGTCCCCATGGCCAGGTTGCCGAAGGGATGGCCCCCGAAATAGGCTTTCTGGAAATAGTAGCGGACGGCGATTCCCGGGTTGTCCTTGGCCGCCTTGAGGCTGTCGATTCGCTTGGACCGCTCCTTGGCGAATTCGTCCTCGCTGAAGGCCGGGCCGGACAGGCAGTCGGCAGCGATGGCCATGAGGCGGGGGAAAAACTCCGCCAGGCTCCGCCCGCCGACATGGGCGAATTCGTCGGCCGCCGAGACCGAAAGGCTCGCCCCCATGAAGTCGAGGGCCTCGGCGATCTCGTCCGCGCTCATCTTGGCCGTGCCTTTGGTCACGAGCGAGGCGGCCAGGCCCGCCGTGCCCTCGAGCCCGGCCGGGTCGAAGGCCGAGCCGGCCCCCCGGACGAGCATCCGGAAGCTCACCAGAGGAACCGATCGGTCGGAAAGGAAGTAGACAGTGATCCCGTTCTTGAGGACGATCTTTTCGGGCGCCGGAAGCGGTTCCGCCCCGGAAAGCAGGGACGGCGCCGCGAGCGCGGCGGCCAGCGCCAGCACCAGAGCCGTTGCCGCGAACCTTTTCATCGGGCACCTCCTTCGGGGACGAGACGGCCCGTCGTCTTGTTATTCTCCTGGAAGATCTTGCGGGCGACCTCGCGCACCGAGTCGAGGGTCACCGCCGAGTAGCTGTCCATCAGGGTGAAGAGCTTGGTGTGGTCGCCCAGGATGACTTCGGCCGAGCCGAGCTGGTTGGCCTTCCCGGCGATCGTCTCGAGGCTCTGGTAGAAATCCGTGCGGGTGATGTTCAGGGCCTTCTCCAGCTCGCGCTGCGTGATGCCCTCGCTCTTGACCTTGTCCAGCTCCTCCTCGATGACCTTCTCGATCCTGTCGAGGTCCGCGCCCGGCCTGGGCTTGACGGAGATCGTGAACAGGAAGGGGTCGATCGTCTCCTGGTTCCCGCCCCGGACGCTGATGGCCAACTGCTCCTCGCGCACCAGCCGGCGGTAGAGGCGGCTGCTCTCGCCGTCGAGCAGCGGCTTGGTGAGGACGGCCAGCGGCAGGAAATCGGCCTCCCTCGCTCCCGGCTCGTGCCAGGCCACCAGGAAGGAGGGCACCTGGGCCTCCTTGCGGACCAGGACGCTCTTGGGGCCGATCTGGGGCGGCTCGACCGTCACGATCGGCGGGGGCGCCGGCGACGCCTTGACGGGCTCGTAATATTTCCGGATGAGGCTGAGGGCCGGGGCCGGGTCGAAGTCGCCGACCATGATCAACACCGCGTTGTTCGGGGAGTAGTAGGTGTGGTAATAGGCGATGACCTCGTCGCGCCGCCAGCCCAGGATGTCGCTCATCCAGCCGATGACGTCCCAGTGATAGGGGTGGGCCATGATGGCGGTGGCCCGGACGTTCTCGTAGAGGATGGCGTCGTTGTTGTTCTCGACCGAAAGCCGGCGTTCCGAGGCGATGACCCCGCGCTCGGACTCGAACACCTTGGGCTCGAAGATCAGCCCCTGCATCCGGTCCGATTCCATCCGGAGCATGGTGTCCAGTGCGGCGGCCGGGAACCAGTCGGTGTAGGCCGTCAGGTCGTCGCCGGTGTAGGCGTTGTTGGACCCGCCCAGGAACTCCATGCGGCGGTCGAACTCGCCCGGACCGAAATCGGCGGTCCCGTTGAACATCATGTGCTCGATGAAGTGCGAGACGCCGGTCAGGCCCGGCCGCTCGTTGCGCGAGCCGACCCGGAAGAACGTGTAGAGCGCGATGTTCGGAATGCCGTGGTCCTCGACGAGCAGGACCTTGAGCCCGTTGGCCAGCTGGTGGACCTGGACGTTCTCCTTGTCGAACGTCGCGGCGGGCAGGGACAGGACGAGGGCACCCAGACAGACGAAAAGACCCAGGAATCTCAGCGGGATTCTCGACCTCATGCATCACCTCCGGAAGGAATGGGAGACGGCTCTATTAATAGCATAGCGCGGAATCGGGCTCAAGCCCGGGCGGCTCTCCGGCGACGGTCCGGCGGCGCGGCCGCCCGGTCCGAGGGGCCGCGCCTCGGGAGCTATTTTTGCCCCGAGCCCAGGAATCCGGCCACCGTGGCGGCGAAGTCCCGGGGCGGAGGGCCGGCCTTGCGCCGGATGCAGATATTGATGACGTTGCCCTCCTTCAGGTTCCAGCCCGGAATGAAGACGTCGCGCGGCCGGCTCATCTTGACGCCCCGCCCGCATCGACCGACCTCCGTGATTTCGATCTCCGGCGGAAGGTGAATGAGCAGCCGCTCGGGGTCGACCCGGGCCGGCCTCGTGAAGCGGACGATGATCTCGTCCTCGCGGGCCTCGGTCGAAAGCGAGATCGGGCCGAAATGGGTCGGCGCGTTCTCGTAGACGATGACCTTGCCCGGCTCGAGCCAGGCCGGAGGCACGGCCGAGAGCAGATGCAGGTCCTGGCCTTCCTCGCGCACGAGCATGTTCCGGAGGGTGGTCACGTAGAGGGCCGCCGCCCAGAGGTGCGGGATGGTGTTCCCCCAGGCCTCCCGCTTCTGATAATGCACGCCCTCGGCGAAACCCTGGGTCGATGTCGAATGAAGGAGGAAAGAATAGAACCCGTCGACCGCCTTGTCCTGCTCGCCGCGGACGATGTGGGAGTTCGTGACGAAGAGGGACAGGTAGGGATGGATCGCGTGGGTTTTCGGGGTCCACTGGATGACGCCCTCGATGAAGCCCGGCTTGGCGCCCTCCTCCTTCCCGAAATTGTCACGCACCTGCTCGAGAGTCGCCGTCATCCGCCGGTCCTCGGGGTCGATGAGGACCGTCGGGAAGATCGCCTCCAGGTTCCCCCAGTGCGTGCCGTCCTTTTCGTAGCTCGGCGGGAGGTAGGGGAGTCCGGCCCTGTCCACGGCCCGGAGGATGTCGGCCTGGTAGGCCGCGAATTCGGCGTTGTAAGCCTTCATGTCGTCCAGCTTGGCCAGCTGCCGGGCCGCCTCGGCCGCCGATTGGAAGGCCCTGAGGTTCCACAGATCGTAGCCCACGATGTGATCGTTGCCCGCCCAGAGGTTTTCGCCGTCCGCCGGCGCCCGGGGGAGGAGTCCGGAGAAGGGCGAGCCGTCGTCCTTCTCCTCGGCCCGGGCCTCCCTGATGAAGGCCAACGACTTCTGGACGGCCGGGTAGTGCTTCCAGACCCAGATGTTGTCCCCCGAGAGCCGGCCGAATTCGGTCAGGGCCCAGACGGCGTAACCGTTGGCGTCGAGCTGCCCCTTTTGGCTTTCGAACCGGCCGTTCTCCCGCTGGTATCCGGCGAAGAATTCCAGACTCTGCCTGGCGGCGTCGAGGAAGCCGGCCTGAGCCAGGGAGACGGCCTGGTAGGCGCCGTCCCTGAGGTAGAATTCGTCATAAAAGCCTTCCCCGGCCCGGAGTTCCGCCCTGTCCCGCCCGATGAACTGGTAGACCAAGCTGGCCAGATAGGAATACAGGGCCTTCTCCTCGGGGACATACAGATTGGCGCCCTTCGCCAGCAGGCCTTCCCAGAATTCCGCCGTTCGTGCTTTCCAGCGCTCGAAATCCAGCCGGGCCAGGTCCAGGACCGCCTTGTCGGAGGGCTTTTCGAGTGAGCGGAAGGGGATACAGAGGACGACGGATTCGGTCTGACCCGCCTCGAGGACGGCCCGGACCTCAAGCCGGCCGCCTTCGCACCTCAGGTCGGCCTCCGGGCGCGCCTTGACGGCGGCCAGGAGCGAGCCGGCCGAAGTCAGCGCCCACTCGTTCTTCCCCGAGAGGTCGCGCCCGGCCGGAGGAGTGGACACCTTCCACTGCCAGCCGAAGGCCCCGGTTTCCGGGGCCGGGCCTCTGTTCCGCAGAGTGACCCGGACCAGGTTCAGGAAGTTGTCCTGCTGCGGGAAATCGAAGCCGGCGGCGCCCGCGGACGGCATCGGGCAGGCGAAGGCCTCGACGACATATTCGACGGTGTCGTTCACCAGAAAATCGTAGTGGACGATCGGCAGGTAGCCCTTGACGAGCGACTTGCGGATGCCGTTCTCCAGGGGCGCGAAACCGTCGCCGACCAGCATCCGGCAGCGGACGCCGTCGGCGAGCAGAAACTCCCCACCCGGCGATATCCGGGTGCCCTCCGGATAATCCTTGAGCCCGATAAGGGCCCAGCTGTTGCTGAAGTAATCGAACGGGTTGAGCACGTTCCTGATGGTGATCCCGGGAAAAGCGGTCCGGACTTCGTCCACCCGCTTCGAGGCTGCAGCCGGCCCTCCGCCGAAGACCAGGCCCGCCACCGCCGTACAACCGGCCAGGACGGCCAGGCCGCCGACGGGCCGTTTCCGGCCGAGAGGGAACATCGCACAGCTCATGAAATCAGATTATAGGGACGGGGCCCGCTTTGTGCAAATGGAAAAGCCGGCCCGTCCGGAACCCCGGGGCGCCCGGCAACGCGGGCGACGGCGTGAAGGCGGCGCAGGCTTGACGGAATTCCCCGCCTGGACTATAAATAATCGCCGTATCGAGCAGGCCATGGAAACCGAAGACAGCAGGCCCACTTTCAAAATGTCGCTGAAGAATGTCCAGGCCTATCCCTTCGTCCACAGGTACCTGCCCTTCGAGCGCTATCTCATCCGGCCTCCGGCTTTCCTCGTGGTGCGGATTCTCCACAAGACGTCGGTGACGCCGAACCAGCTGACCTTCGCCTCGTTCTTTGTCGGCCTCGCGGCCGGCCTGGCCTATCTCGGGGCAACGCGGGCCTGGTTCGCCGCGGCCGGGGTCCTGGTCATGCTGTCCTCGATCCTCGACTGCGCCGACGGCCAACTGGCCCGCGTCAAGAACATGAGCAGCCGCTACGGGGCCCACCTCGACCTGTTCCTGGACAGGGTGACGGATTTTGTCGCCATCGCCGGCATGGTTTTCGGCTGGTACCGCGGCACCCGCGGGACGTTTCTCCTGGCCTACGGACTCCTGACCTGTGCCGCCTATTTCGTCGAGGTCACGCTCTACTACCTGACCAACGCCTATCTCGAGGTCAAGAAGACGGGGGAGGCGGCGGAGGGGAGGGGGGTCATCATCACCCTGTTTTTCGTGACCTCGCTGGCCGGCCGCCTCGACTGGCTAATCTACATATTCAGCGCCTACGCGTTCAGCAACGTGGTGATAAAGACCGTCCGCTTTCTGAGGATCGGCCGCGATCAGGCCTCGGCCCGGCGGCCCTGAACCGATCGTTTTCTCAGGATGGGGACCAGCCCCACTCCCGACCAGGCCAGGGACAGGATGCGGCGGGCCAGCAGGACGGCCATGCCCACCGACATGTCGATTCCCAGCAGGGCGAAGAGCGAAACGTACGTCAACTCGTAGACGCCCAGGGCTCCCGGAACCGGGATGAACGTGAAGAAGGAGCCGAGCGTTACCATGAGAAAGCACTTGAACAGACCGACCTGGCTCCCGCCGACGAAGAGGAAGGTGGCGAACAGCTCCAGGGCCCAGATCCAAGTCATGCCCGTGTAGGACCCGAAGAGAAGGAAGAAGAGCCCCCGGCGTCGCGTGTAGAATTCGGAGATGTGGGCGTCGGTTTCGCGGATCTTGTCGCGGCGTTTCTCCAGGGCTGGAACCCTGATCCTGAGGCGGGCCAGCTTGTCCAGGGCCCAGGTGAAGAGGCCCCGCTTCTGCTTGGCCATCAGGAAGACCACCAACGCCAGGAATCCCGCCGTCAAGGCCACGATCGTGATGCTCCGCCCTCTGGGCATGGTGAAGGTCAGCAGCAGGAATGTGACGGCCAGAGCAACGGTGAAGATCCCGGACAGGAATTCGATCGTCTTGTCGACGATGACCGTGGCCACGACCTTTTTCCGGTCGATGCGGTCGAGCATGAAGACCCGCATGGTTTCGGCGCCGAGGTTGCCCGCGGGAGTCAGGATTCCCACCGTGCATCCGGCGACCCGCGCGCCGAAAAGCTCCCAGAACGATACCCGCTCTCCCGAAGAGGAGAGGACAAGCTGCCAGTTGGCGGTCCGGACGCCCCAATAAATGAAGCGCAGGCCGAGCAGCGCGAACATCTCCGGGATGGTCAGCCGGCGGATGCCCTCCCAGATCTTGCCGATTCCCGTCTTGTAGATGAGGTAGACAAAGAGACCGAGGGCGACGACGCCGATGATCTTGAACACGAGGTTTCGGGACCTCGACCTGATCACGGCAGGGCGCGCCTCGGGAATCACGGGGATTCTGGTTTCTGTCATAGCCTTGACGTCTTGTTCGGAAAGACTTATTGTATCCCTTCCTTGGGGATAATGGAAGAAACTCAGGTCTCCGGCAAGTTGCGGTGGACCATCGCGGCGGCTCTTTTCGCGGTCTGGCCGGCGGCCTCCTGGGCCTCGGGGGTTCCCGCCGCCCGCCGCTTGCCCGAAGCCTTTCGCCTGGCCCCCGCTTCAGTCGAGGCCGGCGTTTTTTCCCTCAACGTCGCGAACAGGCGCGACAACAGAGACTCCGCCAAGCCCGAGGCAAGCACGTCGGGATGGGTTCTCTCCGCGGCCGGCGCCGCGGGACCTCCCGCGGCTCCTCCCTCCGAAACGTCCGAGGTCAGGCCTCGGAAGCCCAGGGGCCGGGGCTGGCTCGAACTCGGCGGGTTCATGACCTATTCGGCCGTCAGCTACTGGATCAAGTACACCAAGAAGGGCTTCATCGAGGACTGGCAGTTCAAGCTCAACTGGCACGACCAGTCGCACCGGTTCTTCACGCTCCAGGCCTGGGCCTTCGACTCGAACAATTTCAAGCTCAACTGGACCCACACACTGGCCGGAGGAGTCTATTACCAGTTCGCCCGCTGCAACAATTTCTCCTGGCCGGCGGCGTCGCTCGTCGCGCTCGCCGGCTCGTTCTTTTGGGAGTACGTGGTGGAGTGGAAAGAGGTCATCGCCATCAACGACCAGATCATGACCGGGCTCGGCGGCTATGCGACGGGCGAGCCCTGGTACCAGATCGGCCGGTTCCTGAACCATCAGCGGAATCCGGTTCTGCAAGCCCTGGGGTTTCTCAACCCGATCTACGAGGGGAACGCCTGGCTGGACCGCCATAACCCTGCCTTGCGCGATTACGAGCCGCCGGGCTGGCACGACCTGGCCGTCTTCGCCGGAGCGAGGCGGCTGGCCGCCGCCCCCGGCCGGGAAACGCAGACGGGAGTCTACTTCGGGTTCCGGGCCCGGCTCCTCGGGCTCCCGGAATACGGGGCGCCCGATGACATTCGGCGGAGCGCCAAAGACACGTATTTCAGCGAGATCAGCCTGGACTACACGGTTCGTGACGGCCGGGCCGACGAAACGAACTTCATCACCAAGGCCGTGGCGCTGGGCTGGTTACGTCAGGACATCGGGCCCGGCCGGACCGGCTACAGCCTCACGCTCGGGCTCGGGTCAGCCTTCCAGTACTTCAAGAAGCGGCCGACCGCTCCCTACGATGCGAATCCCGTCGCGGTGACTCCCGAGGACCCGGGCAGCAACCTGGACCTCAGCGTCCCGCGGAGTTTTACGGACAAGCTGGCCGCCCTCCACATCGCCGGGCCGGTCCTCGACTGGACACTGTTCCGAAAGGATTTCACTCTCCGGACCACGGCTGAAGCCTACCTCGATTTCGCCCTGGTCAACTCCTTCGCGCTGAACCGTTATTCGGAGCTTCACGACATCCTCGGCATGAAGACGACCGTGCTCTATTACGGCTACTATTACGGGTTCGGGGGGACGGCGGCCGGGAGCTTCGATCTGGCCTGGCACGGCTTCCGGGCCCGGGGTCGGGCCTCGTTCGGGGCCTGGGGTTCGGCCGATTTCCGGGACAGGTTCCAGTACGACGTCACGAACAACGCCCACCTGAGCGACACCAGGTTCGATTACCTGGTGGGCGCGGGCTGGAAGATACCGGGTCTTCCGGCCGAGGCTTTCGTCCGCTACGAGGGCCTGGCCCGCTGGGGCCGGGTCCAGGACGTTTCCGTGCACGGTTTGGAGAAGAGGCTGTTCGCGGGTCTGGAATTTTTCTACTGAGGGTCCCGGCGGCGCCTCCTCGCCCCGAAAGCCTGCCGACTCGGGCTCCGGCCTGCGCCTTGACACTCCGGGAGCGATGGTCTACTCTCTGCCGCGGAGTCCGATCAGTCGCCATGCGGGAACGTCGACGTCGTCCGGAAGCCCGGAACGGGGCGTCGCCGGCCGCGGCCGGCCCTGCCGCCTGCTGCGGTTTCCGGTCGCGAAGGTCGGGCCGGACGAAACGGACGGCCGCCTTGATCCCCGTTTTTCTCGTCGCCCTGGCGCCCGCCTGGCTGCGGGCTCAAGAGACGACGGCGGCTCCGCCCGAGGAACGCCAGCCGTCGAAAGCCCACTATTTCGACTGGATCAACAGCCAGTACGAAGGCACGACGGAGGCCCGGACCGCCGTCAACATGGATTTCTTCCGATGGCTGCACGACGAGTACGGGATGGCCCTCGAGGTCTACGCCCTCGACGTCGGCAACATCGACGACGGTCCCTACACAGCCGGCGTGGGCCGCCTGATCCCTTACCACTACGGAACGATGGACTCGGAGGAGTTCAAGGACCAGTTTCCACGCGGGTTCGGACCGCTGGTCGAGAAGGCGGCCGGGTTCGGCGGCCGTCTGGCCGTATGGATGGGGCCGGACGGATTCGGCGATACCCCCGAGGAGGAGCGGGCCCGCATCGACATGCTCGTCTCGCTCTGCCGGGATTTCAATTTCATCGCCTTCAAGGTCGACGCCGTGGCGGGCCAGATCCGCCCTGAAAAGCAGGCGGTCTTCCGCAGGGCCATCGAGGCCTGCCGGGCCTTCACCCCCGACCTCATGATTCTCAATCACCGCGTGAAATTCGGGGAGGCGGAGCCCGTCGTCACGACGTCCCTGTGGGAGGGCGTTGAGACGTACATCGACGTGTTCATGCCGAACTCGGGTCCGGCCGTCCACCACCGGGCCGGGGCGCTGGCCCGGGAGCTTCCGCCCGGGCTGACCCGCCTTCTCGAGGACCATGGGGTGTGCCTGTCCTCGTGCCTCGCCTACTGGGAGGACGACCTCGTCCTCCAGGCCTTCAACCGCTGCCTGCGGCTGGCCCCTTCGATCTACGGCAATCCGTGGTTTCTGAGGGACGATGAATTCCCCAAGCTGGCCAGGATCTTCAACCTCCATCGCCGGTACCGGGACATCCTTGCCGACGGGCGGCCGCTGCCGGAGAGCCGGTACGGTCCTTACGCTGTTTCCCGGGGCAACGCGGCCACACGCTTCGTCACCCTCCGCAACCTGACCTGGAACCCCGTCGAGTACAAGGTCCGGCTCGATGAAAGCCTGGGTCTCAGGAAGGCGGACGAGTTCGAGGTCCGGAGGTTCCACCCTTCGGAGGCGCTGGTGGGCCGGTTCGGGTGGGGGGCCGAGGTCGGCATCGAGGTGCCGCCGTTCCGGTCCTGCCTTGTTGCGGCCTCGTCGCGTCCGGTGTCCGAGCTCGGCGTCGAGGGCTGCGACTTCGAGGTCGT
>Ga0055483_10000030_pt1 | contig 36447 bp, 24 predicted proteins | sample RushMan_CattailN_5_FD_57938 | JGI IMG/M metagenome (GOLD analysis project Ga0055483, IMG submission 57938) | Wetland microbial communities from San Francisco Bay, California, USA, that impact long-term carbon sequestration - RushMan_CattailNLB_D2 | ecosystem: Environmental > Aquatic > Marine >... | reverse complement strand
GTGGGGATCAGCAACTTCTCCCGGAAGCAGATGGAGAAAGCCCGGCAGAAGCTCGAACGCTTCGGCCTGCCGCTCGTTTCCAACCAGGTCCGGTACAGCCTGCTGGACCGCCGCATCGAAACCAACGGGGTGCTCCGGGCGGCCGGGGACCACGGCGTCACGATCATCGCCTATTCGCCCCTGGCCCAGGGCATTCTCTCCGGAAAATTCCACGACGACCCGGCCCTCGTGCGCGGCCGCCCGGGCTTCCGGAAATACATGCCCGCCTTCAGCCGGCGGGGCCTGGAGAGGAGCCGGCCGGTCGTCGAGGCGCTGCGCCGCATCGCCCCCAAGTACGGGGCCACTCCGGCCAGGGCCGCGCTCAACTGGCTCATCGCCTTCCACGGCCCGACGGTCGTGGCCATCCCCGGAGCGAGCCGGGCCGGACAGGCCGAAGACAGCGCGGCGGCCATGGACTTTCGAATGTCGGACGAAGACGCCGCCGAGCTCGACCGCGTTTCCGCGGCGTTCAAGTAAGCCCGGAACAGTCCGCGCACGGGGGGGGGGGCGAGGGCGCATATGGGGACGCCCCGGGGCAGGACTCCTCGCCACTATTTAACGAAGAAAATGTGGCCGGCGCACTCGACGATCTTCATGTCCATGTCGTAGACTGTGCGCAGGAGCGCTTCGCTCAACACCTCCGCGGGCGGCCCCGAAGCCAGGACGCGTCCGCCCTTCATGAAGACCATGGCGTCGGAATACTTGACCGCCATCTCGAGGTTGTGGAGCGTGACGATGATCGTCTTGGCCCTTTCGTCGGCCAGGCGGCGGCAGAGGGCCAGGGTTTCGACCTCGTGGCGGGGGTCGAGAAACGAGGTGGGCTCGTCCAGGAGAAGGATGTCCGACTCCTGGGCCAGGGCCCTGGCGATGAGGGCCAGCCGCCTTTCGCCCGAGCTGAGGTCGAGGAGGGTCCTGTCGGCGAATCCATCCAAGCCGACATAGTGGAGGGACTCTTCGGCCAGCTTCAGGTCATGGGAGGACGGAGAGGAGAAGGCGGGGATGAAGGCGGCCCGCCCCGTCAGGACGAAATCGAGGACGGCGTAGTTGAAGGTGAAAGCAGGCTCCTGGGGCACGTAGCCGACGAGCCGGGCCCGGTCCCTCCCGCGCAGGCCGGCCAGGTCCCGCCCGGCCACGAAAAGCGTCCCGCGCGGCACGGCGAGCACGCCCGCGGCGCACTTGAGAAAGGTGGACTTGCCCGCCCCGTTGGGGCCGACAATGGACGTCAGGCATCCCGCGGCCAACGTCAGGTCCGGGATGTCGAGCCGGAAATCCTCGTAAGTGAAGACCAGGCCGCCGGCCCGCACGTTCATTGCCAGATCCTCCTCGATTTCCTGAGCAGAAGGATGAAAAAAGGCAGCCCGACGACGCTCGTCAGGATGCCGATGGGAATCTCGAACGAGGCCACGCCGCGGGCGACGTCGTCGGCGACGATGAGCAGGCTGGCCCCGAAGCCGGCCGACAGCGGCACGACCTTCCGGTTGTCCGCGCCGGCCGCCATCCGCACGAGATGGGGCACGATGAGCCCGACCCAGCTGATGACTCCGGCCACGGCCGTGACAGCCGCCACGATCAGGGTGGCCACGGCGATGACCAGGATCCGTTCCCATTTCACGTTGACCCCGAGCGCCCGGGCTTCCTCGTCGCCGAGCGAGAGCACATTCAACCGCCAGCGGAAGCCATAGAGGGCCGCCACGCCGAAGCCGACGACCGGGAGCGTCACCCTGAGGTCGGCCCACGTGGCCTGGGCCAGGCTGCCCAGGAGCCAGAATATCAGGGCCTGCAGGGCGTAAGGATTGGCCACGAATTCGACGAGCGAAAGGAGGGCCTGGAAGAGGGCCGAGACGATGATTCCGGCTAAAAGGACCGGGACGATCTGCGAAATGGACTTTCCGGCGATGAACAGCACCAGCCCCACCGCCAGGACCCCGAAGGCGAAGGCCGAGAGCTGGGGCGGCAGGGCCCGGCCCAGGAACACCAGGGACAGGGCGGCGCCGAAGGCGCTCCCGAAGTTGATGCCCAGGCTGAATTCGAAGACCAGAGGATTCTTGAAAATGGCCTGGAGGGAAGCGCCCGAAACGGCCAGGGCGGCGCCGCCGAACATGGCCAGGAGGAGTCGGGGCAGCCGGATGCGGAACAGGATGTCGGCGGCGGGCGTCCCGGAGGCTGTCCCGCCGGGCGAAAAGACGCCGGCCAGCGTCCTCCAGACCTCCCCGAGCGGAATGTGGTAAACCCCCAGGTTCAGGGACGCCAGGAGCAGGACGACCGGAAGGACGAGGGCGGCCGGCAGCAGCCAGCGGAGGGTCTTAGCGCCGGACCCAGTCATGGCACTTCAGCGCCTCCGCCAGGGCCGAAAACGCGGCGGCGGAGCCGTAGAACTTACCGAACGCGGCCCGGCCGGCCCGGTCGAGGTCGAAGCCGGGAAACTCTGCCGGGTGGAACAGGGAGGCGAGGTAGGCGGTTTCGACCACGACGAGGGCGGGGTCCCACCAGTACCAGAAACCGAACGTATAGTACACGCGCCTTTCCTTGACCGCCCGGACCGAGGCCAGCCTGGAGTCCGAAAGGACGTCCTCGACGGTGACGGCCCGTTCCCCGGGGGGATAGTTGCCCTGGATGAGGATGATGTCGGGATTCCAGCGGATGATCTGCTCGACCTGGACCGTCGCGGCGGCCGACCCGAGGGAGGCCGGCAGCAGACCCGCCGCGCAATTGCGTCCCCCGGCGGCCTCGACAGGCTCGTAGTCGACCGGGGTCCGGAGAAGAGAGCCCCAGAAAGACAGGTAGACCCTGGGCCCGGGAAGGCTGTTCCGACCCACTCCGTGAGTTGCGGCTTCGAAATAGAGCGCGAGCTCGCGGGCCCGGTCCGCGCGGCCCAGGATGCGCCCGAGAACGGCCGTTTCTTCGAGGAGGTTGGCGAACTTGCCGAGCGAGGCCAGGGCGGCTACGGGGGTCCGGATCTTCTGCTGCAGCGACTGGGTCCACTCGAACTCCGAGGGCGAAGAGAAGACGAGATCGGGACGGAGCCTGATGATCTCCTCGAAATTGGGAAACTGCCCCTGAAACGACACCACGGGAAGGGTTCGCGCCGAAGGAAAAACGAGAGGGAAAACGCGATCCTGGGTCTTGAGGAAATAATCCACTCCGACGAGTTTTCCGCCCGCCCCCAGGGCCACAATCAGCCGGGTGATCTCGGGCTCGAGCGAAATGATTCTCTCGACACGCTCGGGCACTTCGACCCTCCGGTCGAGGTTGTCGAGGATGACGGACCGCGCGACCTGGTCCGAAACCGCCGGGGCGACCGGCAGGGCCAGGGCCGCGGCGACGGCGAGGGCCGTCCACACCGTCCTCGGCGACGCTTTCATCGCGCTATTATACCATCCTTTTCCGGCCCGTCCCTCGGTTCCCGGGGCCGCGCGGCGGGCGCCGTTCTCCGGCGCAACCCGCCGGTTTCGGGTGAGGGCGGAGTTTCTGCCTTGGGCCGCCCCCCTGTCCGCAATACAGTTCCCGGGGCCGCGCGTCTTTCCTATTTCGAACCGCGCACGGCGGCCTCGATGAGCTTCCGAACGGCCCCGACGACGGCCAGCTCGGCATGGGCCTTGGGTCCGGCCGCCTCGGCCAAAAGTTTGAGCCGGGCCTCCGCCCAGGCCTTGTCCGGGACCTGGGCCGCGACCAGCTTGTCGAGAGCCTCCAGTCCGGTTTCGGAGACCGAGGCGAGCGCCAGCGACAGGGGCTCGATCTCCAGAAGAGCGGGCGAGACGGCGATCAGCTCGAGGACCCGGGGGTGATTGGATTTCCATTGCCCGAGCGAGGCCGCGATCCCCGACGCGAGCAGCGGGTCCCTGGTCTCCAGAAAGCGGTCGACGTCGCGGCCGAAGGCCCGGGCCGGCCAGGCTTCGCAACGGCAGGCGTCGACGAACCTCGTGAACGGAGACAGGGTCGTGTAGGTCACCCCCTGCTCGTGCCTGGCGTATCTCTTGAGCGGCTCGGTTACTGCGGCCAGGACCTGGAGCGGCCCGACGTCGCGGGTGCCGGCCAGCCGGCGGAGCATCATGGCCTGGTTCTTGATCTGGGTCAGGCCGAAGCCCTCCAGCTGGATGTCGATTCCGGCCAGCCGGCGGTACATGTCCTCGACGTTGTCGGCGGACCGGGGAGACCAGAAACGCTCGGCGATGGCGGCCGTCCTCGGCCAGATCCTGGAATCGATGGTCTCCGGCGTCACGAGCTCGGACCACATGGTCGCCTCGCCTCCCAGCACGAGGGACTTTTCCTCCTCCGTGAGTGGAGAGCCGGCCGGGATCGGGTCGTTCAGGTAGAGCTGAGCGGCCGGCTCGCAGAGGTCGATGTAATAACCGTTGGACAGGATCGCCTGATACCCCTTCCGGGCCGCATCCACGAGGGCTTGCTGGCCGCGCCAGGATTGGATGACAATGTTTTTGGGCAAGCCGGGCTGGAAGATCTCGTCCCAGCCCACCATCTTCTTACCGTGCCGGGTCAGGATCTCCAGGATCCGTTCGTTGAAATAGGCCTGCAGGGCCCGGTCGTCCGCCAGCCCCTTCTTTTTCATGAAGGCCTGGATCTCGCGGTTGGCGTCCCACTGGTCGGGTTTGACCTCGTCGCCCCCGATATGCATGTAGGGGTCCGGGAACAGCCCGGCCATTTCCTTGAAGAACCTGTCGAAGAACTTGTAGACCCGCGAATCGGCGGGGTTGAAGGTCGGCGCGAAAACGCCGAAGTGCCTCTCGATGGCATAGGGCCCCGGGGCGCTGGCGTACTGCGGATAGCCGACCAGCCAGCTGGTGGCGTGACCCGGGATATCGAACTCGGGCATGACCCGGATGCCCCGGTCGGCGGCATAGGCGATGACGTCCCGGACCTGGGCCTGGGTGTAGTACCAGCCGTCCGAACCGAGCTCCTGGAGCTTGGGAAAAACCTTGGACTCCACGCGGAACCCCTGGTCGTCGGTAAGATGCCAGTGCAGGACGTTCATCTTGACGGAGGCCATGCCGTCGAGGTTTCTCTTGATGACGGCGACGGGCTGGAAGTGCCGGCTGACGTCGATGAGCAACCCGCGCCAGGTGAAGCGGGGGGCGTCCTGGATCTCGAGGCACGGAAAATAAAAGCCGCCGTCGTCGGCGCTGAGCAGCTGAAACAGCGTCTCGAGCCCGTGCAGGACGCCGATATCGGTTTGCGCCGCGATCAAGACCCCCTCCGGCCGGACGGTCAGGGTGTACGATTCATCCTCGTGAGGCTGCAACAGGCCCTCCCGCTCGAACCGGTAAACGATGCCCGCGTTGGCGGCGTCGCCTTGGGAGGCCAAAAAATCCTGCTCCAGGAACAGGCCGGTCCTTCCGCTCAACCTGAACATGAACCGGGCCGCGGCCTTGAAGGCCCTGGCCTGGGGATCGAGCGGACCGCCCGGGCCCAGGCCGGCGATCGTCAGCCCGGCCCCCACCCGGAAACGCCCTTCTCCAGCCGTCACCTTGGCCGGCACGGGCATCAGGTCGAGCATCGCGCCCGACGGCCCGCCGAAAAGGTCCGAAACCGGCAGGAAGGACGAGATCAGAAGACAAACGACCGCGCCGGACAGAGCACAACTCGGTTTCTTCATAAACTTCTCCTTTGGGGCGCCGGGGTTTCCGGCCCGGCCGGAGTGTTACGCATCCCACGGCCGGTCCTTCCCCCCGAGGCGCGCGCCGCCGCGGGGAGGCCCGGCACCGCTTTTAGTCGCCGTCGCCGGTCAACGGGTCGGGCTTGACGACGACGTCCTTCACGGACACGTCCTTGCCGTCCACCGTCAGCGTGGCCTTGTAAGTCCCGCTCGGAACGGCCCGCGTCCGGCCGCGGCCGAATCCGGCCATCGTGAATCCTCGCTGCTGCTGGCCGGGGGGCGTCCGCCGGCCGAAATTCGTCCAGAACACCTTCTGGAGGCCTTTCTTGGCGGCGCCCGTCATTTCCTGGACGACGTTGCCCTCGAGGTCCTTGATCGTGACCTTGACCGTCTTCGGGTCGGCCTTGAGCCAGTAGTAGATGGCCGCGCCGAGCGGAGGGTTGTCGACCTTGGCGAAGACCCCGTATTGCTCGCCGCCCTGCTGGAACCTGTTCCAGCGGACGGCCGGCATGATGTCGAAAAGATAGGCGTCTTTGGCGAAGATATCGGGCTTGAACTCCTTGAACGGCCCGATGTCCGCGATGTAAATGCCACGGCCGTAAGTTCCGATGGCCATCTCGCGGTCCCGGGCCTGAATGGCCATGTCGCGGACGATGACATTCGGGGCCTGGTTCGAGAACGGCGTCCAGGTCTTGCCCTTGTCGAAGGTGACGTAGATTCCGTACTCGCCGGAGAGGTAGAGCACGTCGGCGTTGTCGGGATCTTCTTCCAGGTCGTAGAGAGGGTTCATCATGGTGCCCGACAGGTCCTCCCACGTTTGGCCCTTGTCGCGCGTCACATAGAGCCAGGTCTTGTCTTCGCCGTGGGTCCGGTAGCCGCTGAAGGCCGCGTAGCAGACGTTCTCGTCGAACCGCGAGGGAACGACCCGCTTGACCCAGCGGTCATAGGGGATCCTGTCGCCCTTGACGCCTTTCCGGGGATTCCCCTTGTCGTCGTAGAACTTGGCCGTGATGTTCACCCAGGTGACGCCGCCGTCCGGGCTCATCTGGAGATTGCCGTCGTCGGTTCCGGCCCAGTAGAGGCCGGGCGTCTTGGCCGACTCGGCGAAGGCGTAGACGGTCGCGTACTGGAGGTTGGTCTTCTTTGAAAGGTCGATCCTGGTCTTGTCGTCCTTGCTCAGGTCGGGGCTGATCGTCTGCCATGTGCCCTCCGCGCCCCGGCTCAGGGAGCGGTGCACGTACTGAGAGCAGACGAAGACGATCCCGGGGTTGTGAGGGGACAGGACGATGGGCGCGTTCCACTGGTAGCGTTGCTCGGCCAGGCCCTTGGCGCGCTCTTCGGGCGTGGTGCGGGGAGCCATCCGGATCGTATCGCCGTTGGTGAGGTTCCGGCGGCTGGAGGACCCGAACTGGCTCTCGTAATAGACGTATTCGGGATTCCACCAGTCGCGGACGACGTAGAATCCGTCGCCCGTCGGCAGGTAAGTCCAATCGCTGGCGAAGACGCCCCATTGATTGCGGGTCTGCGAAGGTCCGAGCCAGCAGCCGTTGTCCTGGGTGCCTCCCATGACGTTGTACGGCACCTGGTTGTCGACGCCGACGTCATAGAACTGCTGGGCGCTCACGGTCGACTTCTGGCTCCAATGGCCGCCGCCGTCCCAGGATTCGCAGGCCCCCCCGTCGTTGCCGTCCAGGATGTGCTTGCCGTTCTCGGGATCGACCCAGATGCCGCGGTGATCGACATGGGTGCTGTAGGGGCCGCGATCCCAGCCTGTGGCCTTGAAGGTCTTCCCGCCGTCCGTGGAGACCGTGGCGTTGGTGTCGGCGCAGTAGAGGACCTGGTCGTTGGTCTGGTCCACGATGATTCGCCCGTAGTAGCCCGCCTCGGTCTGGTTGACCACGGCGCTGCCCCCGGTAAGCTTGTACTCGGTCATCCGCTTCCACGTCTCGCCGAGGTCTTCCGTCCTGTAGACGACGCCGGCCTTCTTGACCGGGGTCTGGTTGACGAATACGCCCCCGTAAATGATTTCCAGGACGTGACGGTTGAGAACCTGCTCGCGGCCCTTGGCCTCGGTCGAGTCGGGCTTGGGCGGCTCCGCCTTGAGGAGATCCTCGATGTCCTTGAGGTTGGCGATCAGGCCCTCGTCCTTGGCATAAAGCTTCCGGGCCGCGGCGTCCAGGGCCGGGATGTCGGCCCCGGTCTTGGTCAGGAAGTCCTTGTCATGGACGAGCTCGTTGAGCTTCTTGACCAGGTCGGCCTCCGACTCGGCCTCGGCCGGGGTGAACTTGACCATCTTGGCGATGGCGGGGTTGATCTTGAAGGTCTTGAACTTGTCGAAATACCAGTCGTCGCGGAAGAGCCGGAAAGGCCGGAAGTCGGCGACCCCGTCGCGCAGCGCGAACCCGAGGTCGTCCTCCTGGTCGATCCGGGCATAGACGATGTTCGGATTCTTCTCGAAGATCGCCAGGCCGGTGCGGCCGAGGTCGATGCCGACCGGCAAACCCTCGGTGAGCTGCTTCCAGGTCTGTCCGCCGTCGGTCGTCTTGTAAAGGAAGTTGCCCGGCTGGCGGTCGACATACGTCCAGGCCCGCCGGAAAGTCTTATAGGCCGCCGCGATGACGACGTCCGAGTCGCGGGGGTCGACGACGAAATCCGAAACCCCGCGGTCCTTGACGGGGAAGACGTTGGTCCACGTCTTGCCGCCGTCCGTCGTCTTGAACAGGCCGCGTTCGGAACCGGGGCCGTTGTCGTAGAGCTGGCCTTCCGCCGCGACGTAGGCCAGGTCGGGATTCTTGGGATCGACGGCGACCTTGGGGATGTAGTAGCTCTGCTCCAGCCCGGCCTTGGTCCAGGTCTTGCCGGCGTCGGTGGATTTCCAGACTCCGTTGCCGTGGGCGCTGGACCGGGCATGCATGGGTTCCCCCGTGCCGAGATAGAGGATCTTGGAATCGGACGGGGCGATGGCCATGAACCCCATGCTCATGTTGCCGAACTTGTCGAATATGGGCTCGAACGAGATGCCCGAATCCTCGGTCTTCCACAGGCCGCCGCTGGCCGTGAGGACGTAGTATGTGAGCGTCTGGCCGCGGGGCACGGCGAACTCCGTTATCCGGCCCGAAAAGTCGACCGGGCCGACCCAGCGCCAGGTGAACTGGTCGAGGTCGTCGGTCGTGAGCGGGACCGTGCCCTGGGCCTGGGCCAGTCCCGCGGCCGCCAGCAGCACGGCGAGGAAAAATGCACAGCTCTTGGTTGTCCGAAAACCCGGGATCATGGAACCTCCTTCCTGTGAAGAGAAAATATGATTTGGCTTATTTATAACACAAAATGCCGCGGGGAGAAACCGCATCCGGCGGGCGCCGGGCGCGGCCGGCGGGCCCAGCCTCGAACCCGACGAATCACCCTCCGGGGGGACAAAACGTCCCGCGGCGAACCGGGATGCCGCAATCGTCGGACCTTCCGACCGGCGAGGACCGGCGAGGACCGGCGGAAATCTCCGGCCCGGGATGGCCTCGTCTACTCGACCTTCTCGACGATGATGGTCAGCTTCGAAACCAGCGCGGCGATGGCTCCGATCGCGGCCAGGACGGGCGCCACGAGAGCGCCGACGATCCCCACGGTCAGCGGGATCTCGAGAAACGTCTTGCCCTGCTCGTCCTTGAGAATGATCCGGCGCACGTTGCCCTCGTGGATCACTTCCTTGATCTTGTTGAGCACCTCGCCGCCGCTGACCCGGAATTCCTCCGTCCAGGACTTTTCCGTCTTTTTCTCTTCCATGATGTCGCTCCTTTATGAGGTTGTCTGCGGGCCGCCCGGCCCGGCCGAAAGCCTTCCGATCCGTGTTGCGGCTGAGTCCGTTTCCGTGGTCCGCGGCCGTCTCGTCGCCTCCTCTTCGCTCCTCAGAGCCCGGGAAACAGGTCTTTCAGAGCCTTGACCGATTCGGGAAACAAGCCCGATACGGGAACCTCCTCCCAGGCCGCGTAGCGGATCTGCCGGCCTGCTCGTCCGGAAGGCCCGAGGCGCAGGTCGAGACGGTAGGTTTCCCCGGCGTAGCGGACGAGCCTGCGCAGAGCCTCGGCCGGTCCGGAGGAAAGCAGGATTTCGGCCTGGAGGGGAGTGTCCCCGCCCGCCTCGGCCTCTCCGGCCTTGACGCTCAAGACGTGGATCACGATTCCCCTGGAGCGGCGAAGGTGGCCTTCGATCAGGGAGGCCGCCGCGGCCTTGTCCCGGCCCCGGAAGTCCCGGAAATCCGGCGCCAGCCGCGTCATAAGCGCGTCGAAACTCCTCTTCTCGGCCAGGGCCGCGGTTTCCTTGAGGAATTCCCGGATCTTGGCTTCCTCGGTCCGGGGCCCACAGGACAAGGTCATGGCGGCCAGCAGGATGACCGCCGAAAGCGCCCTCGAATTTGTCCTTCCCGTCATGTCATCGCTCGCGAAGCCTGGCCGAACGGTCAGCCCGCTCCTCCCCCGCCGCCGCCTCCCCCTCCGCCTCCTCCGCCGCTGAAGCCTCCCCCGCCGCCCGAGGAGTAGTGGGCAGCCGACGTGCTGGCCTGGCTGATGGTCGTCGCCGTGTGCTCGATGCTGCTGATCATCGAAGAGAGCGTTCCCGCCGAGGCGAAGGCCGCGTGGCTGAAACCACTATACCATACCGGGACGGCCGACCGTTCGTCCTGCAGGATGACCGGCAGGGCCTTGAGGATTTTCTTCGCGTTGCCGAACAGGATGCCGAAGACGAGGTAATGTTCCCAGAGCGTCAGGGCTTCGGGAGGCAACTCGCGGAAATCGGAGAAATCGTCCAGGAAGTGCTCCAGGCCGTGCCATTGCGCGTTCTCCCTGGCCCACTCCCGGGTCCTCCTCTTGAGCGTCGGAATGAGGCCGGCCGAGAGCAGGAGAAAAACCGGGCTCAAGGTCAGGATTCCCACGGGAAGGGAGCCGGCCAGGAAAACGTTGCGGGCCCTGACGCTCTCGGCCTCGAGGAAGCCCAGGGCCTTGGCTTCGCCCCGCACGCCCTTTATCCAGGCCCGGTACCAGGTCTGAAAAGTCCGGGGGTCCTTCTTCAGACGTTCCTTGAATTCGCCCAGGAGAAACGACGCCCCAGGCCCGGCTCCGGAGAACAGGAACTCGAGCACGTCCCTTTCGAAAGGCCGCAGGGCCGGGTCCTTGGCGTGCGGCCCGACAAGTGTTACTCGCGTGTCGGCCTTCTCCTTGGAACCGAAAATCGTCCTTTTCTCGACCTGCACGTCTTCCATGCGGACGAATCCCCGCCTGGCCAGGTCGAAGATCGTGGCCGTGAAGGCCGGGGGCGTGACGTCCCGGCCTTCACGCATGAGCACCTGGACGAAGGCCGGAGGCAGCTTGGACGGTGGCTCCCTGAAGTACTCCGGAACGTCGGCGAAGCGGTAGTCCTTGCCCACCCGGGACCAGACGCGAATGAAGAGGACGAGCCACAGGAGGGGCCCGAGTATCTGCCAGACGCCCCAGGCTCCGAGCACCTTGAGGAACCGGGCCCGGCTTCGCGCATCCTTCTCTTGGGCCCGGCGAGCCCTTTCGATCGTCGTCCGGACGAATCGGTCCTCCTCGGCCCGGATGGCGCCGAGCGACAGCCTGTCGGACGGGACCCCGGCCACCGAGCCCGACGGCCAGACAACCCGGACCTCGACGGATTGGCGGGACGGGAGGTTTTTGACCGTGAACCGCGCGGTCCGGCCGTCGACGATGCGCGACTCGCCCGAAAGCGGCCCGTGGCCCCAGATCATGAGCCCGCTGAGGGGCGAAACAGCTTCGGGCAGGCGGACGTCGACCTGGACAAACCTGGCCGGCTTCTCCCACCCGTCCCCGACCACCTGCCAGTAGAGTTCCGTCACGTCGGGATAGCTCACGATGCCCCGATCCACCCGGTAATGGATGTGAAACGTCCGGCGCTCGTTCCGCGCCGAGTACTCCCAGCGCCCGGTGAAACGGCCGTCTGACCGGGATTCCTCGACTTTGAGAAGACGGCCGTTTTCGTCCGAGACCGAGAAGTCCGAAAGACGGATGTCGTACCGGTATCCTTCGCGTTCGACTCGGAGGGGGATGACAATATAGGCGTAGGAGAACTCGCCGTCGAACTCGAAAGTGCGGTACTCGTCCGCGAGATAGCCGCCGTCCCGCAGGACCGAGATCTCGATCCTGACTTCGGGGAAATAGTAGTCCTTGGCCCGCGACGGAACGGCTGAGACGAGCGTCAGCAGCACGAGAAAAACCGCGCTCTTCCGGCTCATGGGCGCCCGCCGAGGAAAAGTTCGATGACCGGAACTTCGGGCTCCGGCTTAAGGATCGGGAGCCGCAGAAGCAGGGTGTCCGGCCGCCCCTCTTCCCTGCAGCCGGCCATGAAGCCCGCCCGGCCGTCCTTGGCGGCGAAGGGGATCTCCGAAGCGTCGTGGAGCAACTGGGCGTAGTCGACGCGGCCCGCGTACCCGTCAAGTTCGAGGACCCCGGCCGGCCATTCGAGGACGTGCACGTAGAGGCGCCCGGTGGCCGGACTGAAAGTGAGGAGGCAGTTGGCCGGCGCCGCCCAGTCCTCCGGCGCCTGAGTGCAGCCGTGGATGGAGCGCCCGTTAACGGCCATCCAGCCGCCGACCCCGCGCAGCCTGTCGAGCGCCCGGGAGTCGAACGTGCCGCGTCCGGTCGGCCCGACGTTGAGCAGGAAGTTGCCGCCCTTGCTCACGGTCTCGATCAGCATGACCAGGATCTGCCGGACGGACTTCCAGGTCGCCTCGTCGCGGTGGTATCCCCAGGAACCGGAGAAGGTCTGGCAGGTTTCCCAGGGCACGGGCCGTCCGCCGGCCCGGACCCACTCCCGCGGCATGAACTGCTCCGGAGTTAGGAAATCCCAGCCGCCGGGCATGTCGAGGAGGTCGAGCCTGTCGTTGACGAGGATCTCCGGCTGAAGTTCCCTGATCATCTTGATGAGCTCTTCCGAACGCCAGTCCGCCCGTCCCTTTCCGTCCGGGCCGGGGAAGGAAAAATCCAGGAAGAGCACGTCGATCCGCCCGAAGTCCGTCAGCAGCTCGCGGATCTGGCCGCCCAGGTAGTCCGCGTATTTCCCCATGTCCCTGTCCCCCGCGGCGAACTCTCTGTCGTCGCGCATCGGGTGGTGGAGGTCGATGGGATAGTCCGGATGGTGCCAGTCGAGGAGCGAATAATAGAACCCCACCCGGAGCCCCTCGGCCCGCATGGCTTCGACCAAGGGCCGGAGCAGGTCGCGGCCGGCCGGAGTTCTGGAAGCCTTGTATTCCGTGCGCGCGGAGTCCCAGAGGCAGAAGCCGTCGTGATGCTTGGCGGTGACCACGAAATACCCCATGCCCGTCTCCCTGGCCGTCCGGGCCCAGGCCTTCGGGTCGTAGAGATCGGGCTGGAAACGGTCGAAATACCTTTGGTAAGCCTCGTCCGACATCTTCTCCCGGCTCTTGACCCACTCGTGGCGGGCGGCCAGGGCATAGAGCCCCCAGTGGATGAACATCCCGAACCTGGCTTCCGTCCACCAGTTCATCCTCGCCTCCCCGTCGCAAATGTGATCCCGGTCAGGAGAATGCCGGCTTTCGCCCGGGTCCGGTGCGGGCCGCGAAAGGCCTCGGGCGAACCATCAGGTTAATCCAGCGGGGCGATAAAATCAAGGCTTGGCGAGGCCTCTCGGCCTTTCAGCGCGCGGGCGGAGAGGCGGGCCGGTAGACGACGGCGTGACAGAGAACGAGGCCGGCCGTTTCAGACGCATTGACGATCTCCAGCACGACCCGATGAGGCCCGTCGGGGAGGTCGTAGGCCCAATACAGCGGATCTCTCCGGACCAACGGCCCCGTGGGCACCTCGACGGTCGAAACCGGCCCGCCGTCGACCGACGCCCGGACGAGGAGCGTCGGCCGCTCCGGGCCTTCGACGCGGAGATTCGCGGTGACCGCGACGCCGCAGCCGTCGAAGTCCAGGGCGTAGGGCCCGGTCGGCTCGACCAGGAGGGGCCGCTTTTCGACGGGCCGCAGCCCCGGGAAATTGACTTCCCGCCGGACCGGCCGCACTTCACCCGGTTCGATGAGGACTTCGGTGTCCAGGACGCGGCCGCCGTTCCGGCGGATCATTTCCAGAGCCTGCTCGAACGACAGGTCATAGACTTTCGACAGCGAGTGGTTCGTGAAGGGGAATCCGGCCGCCTCGGCTTCACCCAGGCCCGCCCTCCAGACCTCGGGTATCCGGGACCAGCCGAGGGCCGTGCCCAGGATCCCCCCGGCCGTAGCCGGGTTGCAGTCGGAATCGTCGCCGCAGCGGGCGCTGATCTCGAGCGTCCGGGCGAAGTCGCCTTGCCCGTAGAGAAGCCCGGTGAGCACCCAGGCCGCGTTGACCTTGGCGTCGATGTCGAAGGGCGAAAAAACGCCCTCCGGGCAGCCGACGTCCTCGGACCATTTCCTCTGGACCCTGAACCAGGTTCCGTGCCAGTCGTCGGGGTTCTCGGCGTGCCAGCGCAGGACGTCGCTCATGGCGGCGTGGAAGGCCGTGCCTTCGGGGATGACCTTCAGAGCCTCCCTAGCTATGACTTCCGGGTTGTCCGAGACGAAGGCCAGGGCGTACATAGCCGCGACGTAGACGCCGCCGTACCAACCGTCCCCGGAATTCATGATGTGTCCCACGCGGTCGCAGATCTCGGCCGCAGGCCCCACCATGCCCGGCGACATCAGCCCGGCGAAGTCGGCCTCGATCTGGAAATCGATGTCGTCGGCGTGAGGATTGTTGGGCCAGGCGCCGGAGGCGGGCGGCTCGAGTCCGGAGAGGATGTTGTAGCGGGCCGCCCGGTTGGCGTGCCACAGAGGATACGGGGCCTCCGCGAAGGCCCGGGCGAAAGCCGAGGCCGGCGCGTCCAGGCCTTCCCTCCGGAGGACCTCGACGAACGTCAGGTCCACGTAGACGTCGTCGAAGAGCCCGGGCTCGTCCCTCATGGCCCTTGCGACGGCTCCCGGGTCCCAGGTCAGCGGCTGGTAATCCTGGATGAATGTGCCCTTGAACCGGAACTCCGTCGGGCCGCCGAAGGTGCAGCCGATGACCTGCCCGGCCCAGCCGCCCCTGATCTTGTCCCGGAGAGCGTCTTTCGTCATCCTGACCGGCCGGGTCTGCGAGCAGCCCGCTAGCGCCACGGCCAGCCCCGCCGCCAGAATCAAGGCCGGCCCGGCGACCGGCCCGAATTTCCTTGTCGTCATGATGTCCCTCCCGCAGCGCGGGTCCGATTATCGTCCAGCCGCAGCCGGCCGGTCAAGCTTTGCTTTGACTTTGCCCGCGGGACGGAATTACCATGAGGCCGAGCTTTTCCGAAAAGGAGGCCCGCCATGCCCGAACGCACGATCCCCCGGCTGTTTGACGAGGCTGTCGCCGCGTACCCGGAAAACGTCATGATGTGGGAAAAGCGAGGCGGGTCCTACAGGGGGACCACCTATCGCGAGATGGAGGCCCTCGTGGCCCGGTTCGCGGCCGGGCTGATGGGCCTGGGCCTCGGGCCCGGCGAACGCACGGCCCTCATCGCCGAAGGCCGGAACGACTGGGTCATGAGCGAGCTGGCCGTCCTGTCCATAGGGGCGGTCAACGTTCCGGTCTCCGTCAAGATCGACCAGCCGGCAGACCTCAAGTTCCGTCTGGCCCACTCGGGCTGCCGGGCCGCAGTCGTCTCGGCCTCCCAGCTGGCCAAGATCAGGGCCATCAAGAAAGACCTGCCCGAGCTTGAGTGGACCGTCCTGCTCGACCCTGTCGGCGACCGATCGGGCGACGAGCTTTTCCGGGACGAGATTCTCGGCCGGGGGGATGAGTTTCTGGCCTCGCGCCGCGAGGAGTTCCAAGCCCGCCGGGCTGCGGTCCGGGAATCCGACTACGCCAACATCTGCTACACCTCGGGCACGACCGCCGACCCCAAGGGGATCATCCTCACCCACCGCAACTACACGGCCAACGTCGAACACAGCCGCGGCCTGGTCGATTGTCCGGAATATTACGTCTCGCTGATCTTCCTGCCATGGGACCACGCCTTTGCCCACACCTGCGGCCTCTACACAATCTTCAAGAGCGGCGCGGCGGTGGCCTCGGTCGAGCCCGGCCGATCCTATATCGAAACGCTCAAAAACGTTCCCCTGAACATTCGGGAGACGCGGCCCCACATCCTGCTCAGCGTGCCGGCCGTGGCCAAGAACTTTCGCAGGAACGTCGAAAAGGGCGTCCGCGAGAAAGGCCCCAAGGTCGAATCGCTGTTCCGCAGGGCTCTGGCGCTCGCCTACGATTTCAACGGCTCGGGCTGGGACAGGGGCCGCGGTCTGAAGGCCGCCAAGCGGCCGCTCTGCGCCCTGTACGACCGGCTGATCTTCCGGAAGATCCGGGCCAACTTCGGCGGCCGGCTGGAGTTCTTCGTGGGCGGAGGGGCCCTGCTGGATATCGAGCTGCAGCGATTCTTCTACGCCCTCGGGATGCCGATGTTCCAGGGCTACGGTCTGACCGAAGCCGCCCCGGTCATTTCCTCCAATTGCCCGAAGGCCCACAAGCTCGGGTCCTCGGGCAGGGTCGCCCCGGGCGTCGAGCTGCGCGTCTGCGACGAAGCCGGCGGCGTCCTTCCCACGGGGGTCAGGGGCGAGATCGTCATCCGCGGGGAGAACGTCATGGCCGGCTACTGGAAAAACGACCGGGCGACCCGGGAGGTGTTGCGCGACGGCTGGCTCCACACGGGCGACCTGGGCTATCTCGACGCCGACGGCTTTCTCTTCGTTCTCGGCCGGGTCAAGAGCCTGCTCATCGGAGGCGACGGCGAAAAGTACAGCCCCGAGGGGATCGAGGAGGCGATCACCGACCATTCGCCCTATATCGAACAGCTGATGCTCCACAACAATCAGTCGCCGTACACCGTGGCCCTCCTCGTCCCGAACGTCGAGGCGATCCTGCGCTGGCTCAAGACCCGCGGCCTTTCGGCGAAGACGGCCGCCGGCCAGGAAGCCGCCCTGAGCCTCCTCGAAGGGGAAATCGGGGCCTTCCGGGAAGGGGGGCGGTTTGCCGGGCAGTTCCCGGCCCGCTGGCTGCCGTCGGCCGTCGCCGTTCTGGGAGAGGGGTTCACGGAGGAGAATGGATTGCTCAATTCGCAGCTCAAAATGGTCCGCGGCAAGATCGAGGATTTCTACCGCGGCCGGATCGAGCATCTTTTCTCGGCCGCCGGCAAGGCCATCGGCAATCCTCTGAATATGGCCATAATCGAAAGGTTCGAACGCTAGGTGAGGGCCGGCGGGCGGAGCCCCCGGAACGCGCCGGCGCTCCTGGGATCCGGCGGGCGCCCTTCGCTCTTCGGCAGCGCGACATCCTTCACCGATTCCACGGGCGTGGGCGGCCGCCCCGGTTTGTTGACAAGCCCTTCCGACTTGGGGTATGTAGAGGCCTCGTCAAGGAGGTGCTATGAGCGTTAAGTTCCGCCTCGGTGCCATGATGTTTCTCCAGTACGCCATCTGGGGCTCGTGGGCCCCGGTGCTGTCCGCCTACCTGCAGAACAACCTCGGCTTCAGCGGCGTCCAGCTCGGGATCATCTTCAGCCTCCTGCCCCTGGCGACGATCATCGCTCCGTTCATCGGCGGCCAGTTCGCCGACAGGTACTTCCCGACCCAGAAGGTCATCGGCGTGCTCCAGCTCGGGGGCGGGGTGATCCTGCTTCTCATCGCCAACGTCACCGCCTTCACCCCGATGATGTGGCTCATGCTCGCCTACTGCCTCGTCTACGCCCCGACCCTGGCCCTGACCAATTCGATCGCCTTCGTCAACCTCAAGAGCTCGGAGAAGGAGTTCGGAGCCATTCGGGTCTGGGGAACGATCGGCTGGATCGCGGCCGGCTGGGCCCTGGCCGGCTGGCGTTTCCTGGCCAAGTCGCCCGAGGGCGTCGCCATGAGGGGGGACACCCTGCTCCTGGCCGGAATCTTCTCTCTGGTCATGGGGCTTTTCGCCTTCAGCCTGCCGCACACTCCGCCGCAGCGCGAAGGCGCCAGGCCCTGGGCCTTCCTCGAATCCCTCAAGATGTTCAAGGACCGCAATTTCCTCGTGTTCGCGCTCATCTCGTTCGTGGTGGCCACGGAGCTGCAGTTCTACTATGTCCTCACGGCGCCCTTCCTGACGTCGGCCCAGATCGGCGTCAGCCAGAGATACGTGCCCGCCGTCATGACCATCGCCCAGATCGCCGAGATCTTCGTCATGGCCTTCATGCTGTCATGGGCCCTCAAGAAATTCGGCATGCGGAGGACGCTGACCCTGGGCATCCTGGCCTGGCCGATCCGCTACATCATCTTCGTCGTCGGCACGCCCGCCTGGCTGGTCATCGCCTCCCTCAGCCTCCACGGCTTCTGCTACGTGTTCTTTTTCACGGCCGCCTACATCTACGTGGACAACATCGCCCCCAAGGACATCCGCCATTCCGCCCAGTCCCTGATCGCCATCATCATCCTCGGCGTGGGCAATTTCGTGGGGAGCCTCTTCAGCGGCTGGATCCAGAACGTGTTCACCACCGAGACGGTGGGCGCCGGCGGAGAGGTCGTTCGATCCATCAACTGGCAGGGAACGTTCCTCGTGCCCACCGCCCTGACCCTGCTCTGCCTCGCGGCTTTTCTGATCTTCTTCCGGGAGAGAGGCGCGGAAGCCCCGGCCGAGCCGGCCGTCGAAGCGACGGTTTGAGATGGGAGGCCGACCTTGAATAAGAAAAGCAGGCTGGGCATCGGGTTCGTCGGCGGCGGTTTCATCACCCGCTTTCACATCCGGTCCTGGGTCGGGGTGCGGGACGCGGACATCCTCGGCATCGTCGACCTGGACGAGACGAGCGGCCGGGAGGCGGCGGCCCTGGCCCGCTCCCTGCGGGTGGGCAACCCCAAGGTTTACAGGTCGCTGACCGAAATGGTCGCGGACCCCCGGATCGACGCGGTATGGATCTGCTCGCCGAACTACACCCGGCTGGAGGTGATGGGCGAGATCGCCGAAGCCGTGATCAAGGGCCGCGGCGAGCTTCTCGGCGTCACGTGCGAGAAGCCCCTGGGCCGGAACGTCGGCGAGGCCAGGGCCATGTGCACCCTGGCTTCGAAGGCGGGGCTGCTCGACGGGTACCTGGAGAACCAGGTTTTTTCGCCGGCCGTGACCCGCGGAAAGGAGATTGTCTGGGCGCGGGGGGCTAAACTCTGCGGTCCCCCCTACCTCGCCCGGGCCGCCGAAGAGCACAGCGGGCCCCACATGCCCTGGTTCTGGGAGGGCGCCCTTCAGGGCGGCGGGGTCCTCAACGACATGATGTGCCACTCCGTCGAGGAGGCCCGCTACATGCTCACCGAGCCAGGCGCGCCGCGCGAGTCCCTGACACCCGTCAAGGTCACGGCGTACGCCTCCTGCCTCAAGTGGCAGGACGCCAAGTACGCCGCCCAGCTGGCCGAACAGAGCGGCGGGAAGATCGACTACCTCAAGCGGCCCGCCGAAGACTTCGCCCGGTCGCTCGTCGAATACCGGGACCGTGACGGCCGACGGATGGTCGTCGAAACGACGACCTCCTGGTGCTATGTCGGGGCCGGCCTCCGGCTGAGCATGGAGCTCCTCGGGCCGGAGTACTCGCTGGCCATCAACACCCTGGACTCGGGGCTGAAGGTGTTCTTCAGCCGCAACGTCCGGGGCGAGGCGGGCGAGGACCTGGTCGAGAAGCAGAACGCCGAGGTCGGCTTGATGCCCGTCGTGAGCTCCGAGGAGAACGAGTACGGCTATACCGCGGAGAACCGGCACATGGTCCGGGCCTTTCTCGACGGCCGCCGGCCCGAGGAAAACTTCGCCGACGGCCTCAACGTGACCGAGCTCCTGATGACCGCCTACATGAGCGCGGAGAAGGACCGGACGCTGCCCTTCCCGCCTCCCGGACTCGATACTTTCATCCCCGCCGTGGCGCGGGGAAAATGGAATCCCAAGAAGAAATAGCGAGGTGTCATGCGCCAAACAGCCCTGATCGTCACTTTGTGCTGGACAGCCGGGCTCCTGGCCTGTTCGGGCCGCCCCGAGGCCGCGAAGCCCGCGACGGATACCCAAACCACCCAGACGATTCCCCAGAACGTCGTCGACCAAGTCAAGGCCGAAAATTACGCCGACGTCCGGATCGTGAAATTCCCCTTCGCCGTGCAGTGCTGGACGTACCGGAAATACTCGTTTTTCGACACCGTGGACAAGGTCAAGGCCCTGGGCGTCACGAATCTCCAGGCTTTCCCGGGCCAGGCCCTCGGCAACGGCGACCCCGCCGCCGTATTCGACCACAACATGTCCGACGACGCCGCGAAGTCCGTTCGGGACAGGCTCGAGGAGGCCGGATTGTCCGTCGTCGCCTACGGCGTCGTGGACATCGGGACGACCGAGGAGAGCATGCGCAAGATCTTCGACTTCGCCCGGAAAATGGGCATCCGGACCGTGGTCTGCGAACCCCAGGACGACGATTTCAGCCTGCTCGAGCGCCTGGTCAAGGAATACGACCTTCGGATCGCGATCCACAACCACCCGCTGCCCAGCAAGTACGCCATGCCGATGACGGTCTTCGAGCACCTGCAGGGCCGGGACGAGAGGATCGGTGTCTGCGCCGACACCGGACATTGGATGAGGGAAGGCCTGAATCCCGTCGAATGCCTACGGCTTCTCCAGGGCCGGATCCTGGACCTCCATCTCAAGGACCGGAGCGAATTCGGCAAGGGGCCCGAAGCCGTCGACGTGGCCTGGGGCTCGGGAAAGGCGAACGTGCACGACATCCTGGCCGAAATGACGCTCCAGGATTTTCCCGGGTTCCTGACCATGGAATACGAAAACGAGCAGGAGGTCATGACCCCGGAGCCGGCCATCCGGCAAAGCGTCGCTTACGTCAAGGGCATCACCTATTACGAGGACTACGAACGGCTGCTCGCGCGGTCGGGATTCGCCTATGAAAAACACGGCTGGAACCACTACGGGCCGGGCTATTTCGAGCTCGATCCGCAGACGGGCGTGCTCAAATCCCAGGGCGGCATGGGCCTCCTCTGGTACAGCCGGAAGATGTTCAAGGATTTCGTCCTCGAGCTCGACTACAAGTGCTCCCGGCTCGATACGAATTCGGGCGTCTTCTATCGCATTCCGGAGATGCCATCGAGCGACAACTATATCTACCACTCCTTCGAGATCCAGATCGACGACCGAAGCCATGGCATCCACCACACGGGCGCCGTGTATGACGCCGAGGCGCCCAGCGAGAACGCCGAGAAGCCGACCGGGGAATGGAACCACATGAAGATCACCTGCCTCGGGAAGCGCGTCCAGGTGGAGGTCAACGGCCGGCCCGTCGTCGACTGGGAGCAGGAGCCGCGCGGAAAGATCAAGGATTTCGCGCTCGAGGGCTACTTCGGCCTGCAGAACCACGACTCCGTATCCCCCGTATACTTCCGCAACATCTGGCTCAAGGAGCTGTGAGCGCGTCGCCGCTGTCGACCGGTTGGAGACCGAGGGGCTGAACCGAAGCTCCGGGTGAGGGATCGCGCCCTCCGGGCGCCCCCCGCCGGGGCCCGCCCGGGTGCCGAGCGGGCGCGCGGCGGTTGCCTTTGGCGATAAAGGCTCGCTTATGGTACCATGCCGGGCAGGGCGAAGACGGAGGTCACTCTTGAAGATCCGCTATCTCGACGGCAGCCGGCTGTATCATGCGTTTCTCGCGGGCGGCCGGGCCGTCATCCGGGACCGGGACTACCTCAATAAAATCAACGTCTTTCCGGTTCCCGACGCCGATACGGGCACGAACCTGGCCTCCACCATGCGAGCCATCGCCGAGAGGGCCCGCTCCTTCCGCTCCGCCCACCACACCCTGAGCTCGATCGCCGACGCGGCCCTGACCGGGGCCCGCGGCAATTCCGGGATCATCTTCGCCCAGTTCGTTTACGGACTCAGCCGCGAGGTCCGGAGCGAGGTCAGGCTGTCGACTCGGCACTTCGCCGAGTCGGTCCGGAGGGCCGTCCGTTACGCCCGGGAGTCCATCATCTCGCCGGTCGAAGGGACGATGCTCACCCTGATCCACGATTGGGCCGAGGCCATGTACGAGCAGCGGCTGAAGATGGGCGACTTCGCCGAACTGCTGTCCTACTCCCTGCACACCGCGGAAAGATCCCTGAAGTCCACCACGGGCAAGCTGGAAGTCCTGCGGCAGGCGGGAGTCGTCGACGCCGGCGCCAAGGGCTTTTTCGACTTTCTGGAAGGCGTGGCCGCCTTCATCGGCAAGGGCGACCTCAAGGGTGTCCTGAAGGATGCGGCGGACCTTCCGGATTTTCCGGATCCCGTCGACGTTCATGCCGGGAAGACCTCCGTGACCCGGCGGTTCTGCCTCGAGGCCCTGCTCGTCGGCTCGAACATCGACGTCGGGGCCGTGCGCGCCGCGGTCCGGGCGGCCGGCGAATCGGCCATAGTGGCCGGGTCGCCTTCGAAATTGCGCCTGCATGTCCACTCCGACAACCCGGCCGATCTGTTCCAGGGCCTCCGGGCCCACGGCTCAGTGGTCGAGATCAAGGCCGACGACATGCTCCGGCAGTTTCAGGCCGCCCACCAAAGACTCGCTCCCGTCGCCCTCCTGACGGATTCGACGTGCGACCTTCCCCAGGATGTTCTGGACGCCTTCCAGATTCACGTGGTGCCCTTTTCGATGTCCTTCGGGGACAGTCTCTTCCTCGACAAGGTCACGATCTCGCCGGAGCAGTTCTACGGGCTCCTCAGGTCGAGCCGCGACATGCCCAAGAGCTCCCAGCCCGCTCAGGCCCAGGTCCAGAGGCAGCTCGAGTTCCTGGCGGGCCATTACGACGCCGTGCTCGCGGTAGCGATCTCCGGCCGGCTGACCGGGCTCCATGGGCAGCTCGTCAAGGCCCGCGAAGCCCTGCCCGGGGCCAGGATCGCCGTCGTCGATTCGAGGCACCTGTCGGTGTCCCTGGCCCTCATCGTCCTGCGGGCCGCCGAAGCCGTCGCCGCGGGCCGGATGTTTGACGAGGTCGCCCGGGCGGCCGAGACCTGGGCCGGGCGGACCCGGCTCTGGGTGGATATCAAGACCCTGAAGTATATGGTTAGGGGCGGCCGGGTGAGTCCGGCCAAAGGCCTGCTCGCGGCGCTCCTGAACATCAAGCCTATAATCTCCCTGGACACGGAGGGCCGGGCCGAGGCGCTCGGAAAGTCCTTCAGCCGCCGCGGCAACATGAAAAAAATCCTGCGGATGATCCGCGGGGAAACCGGGGGCCGCAGGGTCTGGAACTATGCCATCGTCCACGCCGGGAACCCCCTCCGGGCCCTCCGTTACGCCGACGAAATCGGCGGTTTCCTGGGGAAAAAGCCGGCCTTCATCAGCGATGTCTCACCGGCCGTGGCCGTCCACAACGGTCTGGGCGTCGTCGGCATCGCCGTGATGTTCGAGTGACCGGGCCCGGCGGCGACGCCGGAAGGAAAAGAGCAGCGCGAAATGGGACAAGCCGTTTTGACCTGCGCCGCCGCCGTCTGGGCCTACATGACGGCTTGGTTCCTGGCCGCGCTGGCCCTGAAAGACAATTCCCTGGCCGACCTGGCCTGGGGCCCGGGATTCTGTCTCGCGGCTGCCCTCACCCTCTTCTTGAAGGGCGGTTTCGCGGCCAGGCAGATCCTGGTTTCGACCCTCGTCTTGGTCTGGGGATTCCGGCTGGCCCTTCACATTCTCGTGCGCAAACGCGGCCTGGGGGAGGATTTCAGGTACGCGCAGTGGCGCCTGAAGTGGGGACGTTTTTTTGTGGTCAGGAGCTACATTCAGGTCTTCATGCTTCAGGGGATCTTTCTGCTGGTGATCAGCCTGCCGGTCGTCCGGGTTAATTCCGCGGCCCAGGGTCCACTCGGGATCATCGACGTCGTCGGAGCGGCAATCTGGCTGTCCGGCTTCGCTTTCGAGACGGTCGCCGACCGCCAGCTGGCGGTGTTCAAGGGCGACCGGGCGAACCAGGGCCGGATCATGACTTCCGGACTGTGGCGGTACAGCCGGCACCCCAATTATTTCGGCGAAGCGGCGATGTGGTGGGGCCTGTTCGTGTTCGCCCTGGACTCCCCGGCCGGGTGGCTGACGGTCGCCTCTCCCGTGCTCATTACGGTCCTGCTGGTCTGGGTCTCGGGCGTTCCCCTTCTCGAAAGGAAATACCGGGGCCGCACGGATTTCGAGGCCTACGCCCGGCGGACCAGCGTGTTCGTCCCCTGGTTTCCGAAAAGCCGGGACCGTTAGAAGCCCGGGCTCAGGCTCAGCTGGAAGTGCCAGCCGCGCTCCGGTCGGGAGATCGGGTAGACGTAGTTGAGGCCGATGACGATGGCCCCGAAGAGGTTGGTCCTCAGTCCGATTCCCGCGCTCGAGAGCGGGTAGCGGTTGCCGCCCAGGAACCAAGGCTTGACATCGGTGGCCTCCGCCCCGCCCCACCAGTAGCCGGGCTGGTTGGCGTAGGCCACGCCCCAGTCGTAGAAACCGTAAAACTCGAGGGGCCAGACTCCGAAATAACCCTTCCCCAGCCCGAGAACGCCGAACACCGGGAAGCGCAGCTCGACGTTGGCCACGATCAGCTTGCTGCCGAAGAGCCGGTTGTAATCGAAGGGCTCCCGGCCCATCTCCTGGGCCCTGGTGACCTCCCCGGACGTAAAGGACTCGTAGCCGCGGACGAGGTCCCAGTAGGCGATGTACAGGGGATACAGCCGGTCGTCCTCGGAGTTCTTGCCGTAGCGGCCGTAATGGAGGGCCCGGAAGGCGACCGTGAAGGGGCGCACGGGAATCACGTATTTCCGGAAGTCGAGGGCGAGGGTGGTGAAAGTCAGGCCGTTTTTCCCGAAGCCCACGGCCGGGGAAACGGAAATACCGTAGTTCTGGCCGAGGATGGGACTGGTGGCCCCGAAAATGCCGGTATCGTAATAATAATTGAAGGTGACGTAACTGTAGTTCAGCGAAGGCTGGGTGTTGATGGTCGTCTTCTCGTGGAAGATGAGGCTCCCGTCGACGAGCGAGTACAGGTTCGTGTACAGGGTTTCGCTGAAATCGATGTACCGGAAGCCCAGGTAGCCCTCCACCCGGCGGACGGAATCCAGCGGATAGGAGCCGAACGCCGATATGTCGTAGTTCTGGATCCTGTAGATGTCCTGGGTTTCCTGGAGCGCGGGTTCGCCCGCGAATTCGACCTCCTGGATGTAATAATAAGGATAGGGATAGACAAGCCGCTGAAGGGCGGCTCCCCAATTCAGCCGGTTCTTGGAATTCAGGTAGGCCAGCACGCCCGAGGTGTCGATGAACGAGGGGCCGGTGATGGCCGTGGTGATGATCGTGTGGTAGCCCAGCATGTCGCTCCAGTAGGCCGAGATGCCCCCCGCCCCGTAGGTCCCGTACCTGTCGACGCCGATGGCGATGGTCGGGGGCGAGACGTAATCCAGGCTCAGCTTCGGCTTGTAGCTGGTCACGGCAAAATTCGTGTCCTTGGGCAGGCCGAAGAGGGGGTTCTTGAGAAGACCCAACAACGCGCCTTCGGGCTGCGACCGCGGCGGAAGAAGGGCCGGGTTTCTCTCGAACTGGGCCAGGAACGTCTGCCCCTGGAGCTCCGCCTCGTTGTCTATGGCGAAGATCGAATAGTAGCTGCCGTCATACGCGCTGAAGACGATCTGGCCGGTCCGTCCGGCGATTGAGATGGAGGGGCTGATCTCGGTGATGCCGCTGATGCCCGTGTAGAGGTTCGTCACTTCGAAGATCCGGCCGCTCTCGAGGTCGATCCGGTACAGGTCGTCCTTGCCGTTCTGGTCGGAGACGAAGTACAACCCGGTGGAATCGGGGGTCCACTGGGGATCGATGTTCTTGCCGTTGGGAAACGCCAGCACCTTCCGGATCTGTCCGGTCTCGACGTCGAGAAGGGCCAACTCGTAGTTGCCGATGTCGACCCAGTCGAGGTTTGTGGAGAACCGCTCGGTGGAGAAGGCGATGGTCTTGCCGTCGGGAGACCAGCTGGGGTGGATGTCGCCGTAGACGTCCCGGGTCATCTGCTTCAGGACGTTGTCGGTCAGGTCGTAGATGAAGATGTCGGTGACGCCTCCGGCCAGGGCCGAGAAGGTGATGTAGCGGCCGTCGGGGGACCAGGACGGCGTCAGGATCTCGCCGAGCTCGGAGAAGGGGATCTCCTTCAGGGTTTTGTTCTTCTTCATGTCCATGATGGTCAGGATGGGGCGTCCCTTGGCGACGCCGCCGAACACGAAACGTTCGCCTTCGGCATCCCATGACCCGGCCGACCGGATGAACTCGATGCTCTCGAAGTGGGGGTCGACTGCGGTCGATATGAGCTTCCGCTTGATCTTGCCGGTTTCGGTGTCGGCCAGGTACATGTCGATCGAAAACAGGTCGCGGCTCGAGAGCATCACCATTTCCGATCCGTCGGGACTGATCGCTGGCGAGATGTTGTAGATGCTGTTCTCGGTCCCCTTGAACAGCGTCCGGGAGGTCTTGGCCGGGTCCTGGGTGATTTCGAGCAGCGGCGCGTAGGCATCCGTAATCGACTTGGCCCAGTCCGTCCCCAGCTGCTTGGCCTTGACGCCCAGCAGGGCCTCGAAGACGAGCTCGTAGTCGCCGCCCCGCCCGGTCGTCTTCATTATCTTGCCGATCATCTCGTCGCCCCACCGGCCGGTCACATAGGCCCAGAACGCCTGCCCCCACCGGTACGGGAAGTACTTGTAGTAGTTGTCCAGCTTCCTCAGGCTGGGGAGGTCCTTGCGGCGGACCGCGTCGCGCATCCACATGGAGGTGTTCGGGTCGACCGAACCGATGGACATGTACTCGGCCATGCCCTCGATGAACCAAAGGGGGATGCGGAGGTTGGTTTCATACATCCTGGCCTGGTCCGAATGTCCCTGGGCCATGAGGTCGTATTGGAAGGCGTGCACGAGCTCGTGCCCGATGACGTGGTCGGTTTCGTTGAGAGTCGCCCCGTAGGGTAACACGATGCGGCGCTTGAACGACTCCGTGACCCCGCCCGTGCCCTCCCCCATGGCCCCCGGGATGACGGTCGTCTGCTGGAATTCGGGGCTGCTGCCGTAGAGGATGAGGGGCTGCCGTCCCCGCATTTCGTAGTTGAACATCCGGGAAAGCCGCGAGTACCAGCGCTCGGCCATCAGCGCGGCCAGCTTCACGGTCTCCTCGCTGCTGAGGTAATAGTAGATGTCGAAATGGCGGGTCTTCATGATCTTGAAATCGAAGGCCTCGTACTGAACCTTGTTGCGCCCGTAGTACTGGGCCCTCAGTCCGGGGGCCAGGACGCCGGCCATGAAAGCCGCGATGACCATGCCGACGACGTATCGGGTTAAGGCTCTGGGCCGCATGGGGGACCTCCTCTTCCGGTCATATCGAAATGAAAACGGCTGATGATAGGAAACCGTTGCTCCCGTGTCGGGACAAGAAAATGAATCCATAGGTCGAAACTCCTTTCGACCCCTTTCCTCGGATATTCTAGACGTTCCGCCGGGAATTGTCCACCCCGCCCCCCGAGCCGGCAGGAATCGCAACGCCCGGGGTTCCTGGCGGCTCCCCGCGATCGGCCAAACGGGCGAAAGAACAACGGACGAAGCGGACGATTGGGCGTTGACCCGGGCCCGCCGATTACAGTAAGATGTTGCTTCAGGCACGAAGCCCCTCATGATCACGCGCATCGCCGTTATCCTGGCGGTCATGGTCGCCGCCTATGCCCTGGCCAAGGCCCGCAAGCTGTCCGTCGAGCTGAGCATGTTCGCCTCGGCCCTGGCCGGCGGGGTGGCCGGGGCCCTGGCGGCCACTCCCCCGCTGGGGCAGCTGGGCCGTCATCTCGTCGAAGGGTCATTCACCTACCTCGACGTGATCCTCGTTTTCTTCACCGCGACGCTGTTCATGACCATCGTCAACGAGTCCGGGGGGGTCGATTACGTCGTCCGGGCTACTCTGAGGGCTTTCGGCGGGAAACGCCTCGCGGCGCTCCTGGTGCTGATGGTCATCATCCTCATCCCCGGGGCCCTGACCGGAGCCGGAAGCGTGTCCCTTCTTGTCGTAGGCGCTCCGGTGGCCGCGGCCTTGAGCCACCTCGGCGTCCCGCAGAAGCGGGTCGCGGCCATCCTGTTCATCGTGGCCGGCCTGAGCGCGGCGGCTCCCCCCGTGAACATCTGGGCCATGATTCTCTGCGCCGGAACCGCCATACCCTACGTGGGATTCGAGCTCGTCCTGGGGCTGCCCTGCCTTCTCCTCGGCACGGTCGCGGTGCTGACCCTCGGCCGGAAGAAAGGCGGCCCGTCCGGCCCGCCCCCGGCCGCCATCCCGGAGCCGCCTGCAGGCATGACGCTGTGGCGGGTGCTCGTCCCCTTCGCCGTATTTTTCGGCCTGGTCGCGGCCGGGCGGCTGTGGCCCTTCGCGACGCCGATTATCGGGCTGAGCCTGGAGTTTGCCGTCGCGGCTCTGGCCGCCGTGCTGTTCAGCCCGAAAAGGCTTCCGCTGCTCAGCCTGTCCCGCGACACCGTCAGGAGGCTGCTCCCGCTGCTGGCCACCATGGTCGTGGTCGGCATGCTGCAACAGGTCATGACGGCCACGGGAGTCCGCGGGCTGCTGTCCTACGCCGTCATCTCCACGCCCCTCCTGCTTCTCTTCGTTCTTCTGCCCGTCATCATCCCCTTCTCCGAGGGCATCCTCACCTACGGCGGGGCGGCCATCATCGGCATCCCCCTGATCTGGTTCCTGGACTCCATCGGGTACCATGCCACAGTGGTCATCGCCGGGCTGAGCCTTCTCTGGCCGCTCGGCGACGGCCTGCCCCCGACCGCCCTGATCGGCCGGCTGAGCAACATGGTCTCGGGGTACAGGGATTCGTACTGGGCTTTCCTGAAATCGACCTGGATTCCCTGGCTGGTCGTCACGGCCGCGGGGGTCCTGATGATCATCTTCAGCTCCAAGCTGGCCTTTCTCGTCCGCTGGAGCATGTGAGGCCGCGCGTGATTGACCGTCGAGTCCGTCCCGGGAGGACGATATGACCTTGATCATGATCGCGTATTACCTCATCGCGGCCTTTCTCGCCGCCCTTCTAGCCTGGAATTTTGTCCGGGAAAGAAAGAGCCGCGACGACCTCATCCTCTACCTCCTCGTCCTGGTCCCGCTCGTCATGAGACTGCTGCGGGTCAAATAGGAGCCGTGATGACGCATGACCGGGTTTGGAAATTCGGGCTGGCCGGGCTCTTCGTGGCGTTCCTCTTCTGGGGCGGCCGGCCGCTCTACGAGCACCGCCACTTCGACATTCCCGTGGTCAAAGGGCCCGGCGTCACGGAGGTCAGGCGTCTCAGCGTCTATTCCCCGGGGCTCAAGGGCACCATGGCCGACACGAACGTGTTCGTGCTCCAGGGACGCGAGCGCGGAGGCAAGGCCCTTCTCCTGGGCGACACCCACGCCAACGAGCCCGAAGGCCTCCTGGCCTGCCTGCTGGTCATCGAGAACGCGGTCGTCGAAAAGGGGACTCTCTACGTCATCCCGTTTTTTAACAACAGTGCCAGCCGGAACACCAGGCCGGGCGACGGGTATCCGCTCTACTTCGAGATCCCCACGGACTGGGGGTCGGCCAGATTCCGGATGGGCAACCGCGACGCCTCGCCGCTCGACCAGTGGCCGGACCCGGACGTCTACATCCACTATCCGGAAAAACAGATGCTGTCCTTCATCGATGTCCGAAATGTGAATCGCACCTGGCCCGGGCGGCCCGACGGGCCGCTGATGGAGCGGGTGACTTACGGCGCCATGGAGATCATGCGCCGGGAGCATGTGGACGTCGCGGTCGATATGCACGGTGCCGAGACGATGTTTCCCGTCACGAACTGCATCGTGGCCCCGGAGAAGTCCGTCAAGATCGCCACCCTGGCCGCCCTGACCGTCAAGGCCGTGCAGGGATTCGACAACCATGTCGAACCCTCCCCCTCGGGGTTCCGGGGCCTTTCCCATCGGGAGATCGGCGACTACTCCGATACTCTCCCCTTCCTCCTCGAGGCTCCCATCCCGTTTCTCGACCAGCCGACGGGACCCAAGACGCCCCGGTTTCTCTTGGACGGCAAGGACCCCTTCCTGCTCAGCCTGGCCGGCAAGAAGAAGCTCTTCGTGCCCTACGACGCCTCCGGCTGGTCGATGGAGAAGCGGGTCGGACAGCACTGCTCGGTAACCCTGGAAATCCTCAAGCAGTTCGGCAAGAAGAACCCCGACCGGCCGGTCGTCATCCGGAACATGCCCCGATACGCCGAGATCACGGCCTCCGGACTCGGCCGCTATTTCGCCGACCCGTCGGGGGCGGAGGAAGCCAAGGTCGTGCACAATTGACGCAAAGGGAGGTCCCCGTGATTCGTGAGAGAAAAATCTTCCTGGTCCTGATGGTCCTGGCGGTTGGGGCTCTGGCCGGGCTCCGGCTCGTCTGCACGCCCCCGGCCGGGCCCGACGCCTTCATTCCGGCCGGGACTCCCGAGGCCTGCACGGTCATCATGGTGGGCAGAGACGCCTCCGCCGATGGCTCGACGATAACCACTCACGCCGCCGACTGCGGCGTCTGCGATTTCACCTGGCGGCACGTCCCGGCCGCCGACCACAAACCCGGCGCGAAACGGCCGATCCACCGTATCAACCAGATTCGGACCTGGCCCCCCTCGGAAGGCCTCAAGTGGGACATGATAAAGAACGACGAGGCCGGGCTCGAGATTCCGGAAGTCCCCCATACCTACGGATACCATCACGCGGTCTTCGGCTACATGAACGATCACCAGCTGGCCATCGGCGAATCGACGATCGGCAATCAGCGCAAGATGTCGAACCCGACGCCGGCGGCCAAGATGGATATCACCACGCTCACGCTCCTGGCCATGGAACGCGCGGCGACCGCCCGCGAGGCGATCGCCCTCATGGGCTCGCTCGGCGAAAAGTACGGCTATGGGTTCCACGACGGAGGGGAAATGCTGGCCGTCGCCGATCCCCGCGAGGTTTGGGTGTTCGAGATCATGCCGGTCGGCCCCCTCTGGACGCCGGAGAACGGCAAGCCGGGCGCTGTCTGGGCGGCCCAGAGAGTCCCGGACGACGAGGTCTCCGTCTGCCCGAACGAGTCCCGCATCGGCGAGATCGACCTCGGCGACCCGGATCATTTCATGGCCTCATCCAACGTCGTTTCGTACGCGACCGAGGCGGGGTTGTACGACCCCGAGGGCGGCCGGGCCTTCAGTTTCAAGCGGGCCTACTGCCCGGCCGAGGGCAGCGCGGCGAGCACGGGAGGACGCCGCTCGCGGCTGTGGCGGTTCTTCGACCTGGTCGCCCCCTCCCGCAAGTTCTCCCCGGACACCTCGAACATGGATTTTCCGTTCTCTGTCAAGCCCGACGGGAAGATCTCGGTCCGGGATGTGATGGCCATGACCCGGGACAAGTCGGAGGGCAGCCAGTTCGACCCCGTGAGGGGGATCCGGGGAGGGCCGTTCCAGAACCCCAACTACCACCGGGGCGCGCGTCTGATCAGCGTGCCCAACGTCGAATACACCACCGTCACCCAATGCCGCTCCTGGCTCCCCGACATCATCGGCGGCATTGTCTGGGTGGCCCTGGGCGCCCAGGACACCTCCTGCTACATTCCGTTCTACGCGGGCGTCGCGGCGATCCCCGAATCGTTCTCGGTCGGCGACCACTGGGTCCTCGACCGCCGGGCCGCCCGCTGGGCTTTCGACTACGTCGATTTTCACACCCAGGTCGCCTATAACGCGGCCATCGTCGATGTGCGCGAGGCCAGGAAAACCTGGGAAGAGGGCGCCCTGGCGCGGGTCGCCGAGGTCGACGAAAAAGCCGGACAGATCTTCGCCCGGAAGCCGTCCGAGGCGGCCCGGTTCCTGACCGGATACTGCCTGAACAACGCCCAGAGCGTCGTCGACGCGTGGTGGAAGCTCGGCGACGACCTCTGGGTCAAATACAACCACTTGTCCTCGTACGACCCCGCCAAGCGCCGGAAAGGCCGCATCGCGGCAGCCGAGGCCGAATGGTGGGACAGAGCCGTCAGGGCCGTCGACGTCCTGAGCGGCACCGATTCGAGAGGAACCCGATAGAGTCGACGGCACGGCGGCCCGGGTTGCGCCGAAACTGCGTCAGGAGGTCGATATGAAGCGGAGACATCTCGTTTGTCTGGCCGGAGTCCTGGCCCTCGCGCTCCTCGCGAGCGGGGTTCCGAACGGCCGCAAGGCGGGACCGGCCGCGGCCCCGGGGGACGAGGTCGTCCTCGCCCGGGACGGCTGCACGTCCATCCTGGTCGGCAAGGATGCCTCGGCCGACGGTTCGGTCATGACCACCCACACTTGCGACTGCGGCCTGTGCGACTGGACGTGGCGTCACGTCGCGGCTGCCGACCACAAGCCCGGCTCGACACGGAAAATCTATCACATTTCCCAGTACCGGACCTGGCCGCCATCCGAAGGCCTGAAATGGGACCTCTACAAGAAGGACTCCACCGGCCTCGAAATCCCCGAAGTTCCCCACACCTACGGCTATCACCACGGCATGTTCGGCTACATGAACGACCGCCAGGTGGCCATCGGCGAATCGACCGTGGGCTGCCGGCGCAAGATGCAAAACCCCACCCCCGCGGCCCGGATCGACCTGACCATGCTGACCATGCTGGCCATGGAGCGGGCCTCGACCGCCCGGGAGGCCATCCGGATCATGGGCGACCTGACGGAGAAGTACGGCTACGGTTTCCACGACGGGGGTGAGATGCTGGCCGTCGCCGACCCGAACGAAGCCTGGCTCTTCGAGATCATGCCGGTCGGCCCCCTCTGGACCCCCGAAAGCGGCAAGCCGGGCTCGGTCTGGGCGGCCCAGCGCGTGCCCGACGACGAGGTCAGCGTCTGCCCCAACGAATCGCGAATCGGCGAGATCGACCTCGCGCGGCCGGATTTCTTCATGGCCTCGCCGAACGCCGTCTCCCTGGCCGTTGAGATGGATTTCTACGACCCGGCGGGCGGGCAGCCGTTCAATTGGAAAAAGGCCTATTCCCCGCAGGAAGGCAGCGCCGCGAGCAGCGACGGCCGCATCCAGCGCCTCTGGCGCTTCTGCGACCTGGCCGCCCCTTCGCGGAAGTTCAAGCCCTCGACCCCCAACATGGACCTGCCGTTCTCCGTCAAGCCGGATAAGAAGCTGTCGCTCCAGGACATCATGGCCATGACCAGGGACCGGAGCTACGGCACGCCGTTCGACCCGGTCCAGGGCATCCGGGGCGGACCCTTCAAGAACCCGAACTACTACCGCCAGACCAGGGTCATCGACGATGCCCGGGCGGAATACACGACGGTGACCCAATGCCGGGCCGGCCTCCCCGGCCCCATCGGCGGCATCGTTTGGCTGTCGTTCGGCTCTCAGGACACGGCCTGCTACATGCCGTTCTACGCGGGCGCGACGGAGCTGCCGAAGTCGTTCGCGGTCGGAGACCACTGGGCGTTCAACCGCGCCTCGGCCCGCTGGGCGTTCGATTACGTCGATTTCCACGTCCAGGTGGCCTATTCCGAGGCGATCAAGGACGTCGAGGAGGCCCAGGCCAAGTACGAGGCCGCCGTGATCGGCCGGGTGCCGGAGATAGACGTCCGCGCCGTCGAGCTCTTCCGGAAGAAACCCGCCGAGGCGGCCAAGTTCCTGACCGGCTTCTGCCTCAACAACGCCCAGACCGTCGTTGACGCCTGGTGGAAGCTGGGCGACGACCTGCTCGTCAAGTATCACCATCTGTTCCTTTACGACACCCAAAAAAGGACCTACAGCCGGGGCAAGCCGGAGCTTCCGGCCTCGTGGAGGAAAGCCGTCCAGGCCTTCGACGTCTTGATGGAGCCCGAGACGGGCCGGGACGGGGGACGGACCCGATAGGAGAACAATCATGACCAAAATAATCCGGATTGCGGCCGCCGCCTGCGCGGCGCTCTTGTGTGTCGCGTTGGCCTTTTCGGGCCAGACCGTGCCCAGGGCGGGCCTTCCCGTCCTGACCACGTCGGCCGGCCAGAGCGCCGACGTCAACAGCCTCAACGTCGTCCTGGAAGAGGCGGAGATCAAATACGACTACTGCGACGTGCCCACCGTCGCGATGTTGGCCGGAGGCGTGGGCCTGGGAGGCCAAGAGTCGGGCCCCGGATTCCACGTCGAAAGCTACACGGACCTGGCCGAGTTTCCGGCGGGGACGCCCTACAAGACCGTGATATTCGCCATTGGCGCCAGCCTGAAGGGCATGGGAGCGTCCGGGCTCACCCTCGAGGCCGAGGAAGCCCGCCTCAAGAAACTCATCGAGTACTGCAAGCAGAAAAAGATCTTCGTCATGGCCATCCACATCGGAGGGACGGCCCTGCGCGGCGCTCCCGGCAGCGACAACGAGCGGATGATCGACGCCGTGGCCCCCTTGGCCGACTATCTCGTCGTCACCAGGGACAGCAACAAGGACGGGCGTTTCACGAAGATCGCCAAGGAGAAGAACATCCCGCTGACGGAAATCGACTATGCCCTGGGCCTGGTTGACATCGTCAAGAAGGTCCTGCTCTAGCCCGGACTGTTCATAAAAACGCCGGGAGTCCAGGAAGGGTGCCGGGCCTGCGAAATGCCGCGCATGTCCGGCCGCCTCGACTTGTGAATGGCCCAGGCCGGGGCGTGGAATCCCCCCGAGCGCTCAGTGGGCGGCCTCTACGGGCCTCACCGGGAAGTCGTTGAGGTCCTTGCCGCGGAGGGCCGTGACCTTGAGTTCCCGGCCCACCGGCCATTCCGCCAGGATGCGGTAGATATCGTCGATGCTGGCCACGCTCTCGCCGTTCATGGCCACCAGGATGTCGCCGGTCCGCAGCCCGGCTTTCAGGGCGGGGCCGTCCGGGTCGAGGGAAACCAGCTCGACGGCGTGGCTCTGGCTCAGATGGAAGAACCTCACGAACCTCCGGTCGAGAGGCCGGCGAACCCCCACGATCCCCAGATAACTGCGACTCACCCGGCCGTGACTGATGAGCTGGGAGACCACGGAGCGGGCCGTATCGGCCGGGATCGAGAAGCCTATCCCCTGCGCCATGGCGATGATGGCGGTGTTGATACCGACCACCCGGCCGTGCGAATCGAGCAGCGGTCCGCCGGAATTTCCCGGGTTGAGCGGGGCCGTGTGTTGAATGACGTTCTCGATCAGGCGCCCCTGCCGGCTGCGCAGGGAGCGTCCCAGGGCGGAGATGACCCCGGTCGATACAGTGGACTGGAAGCCGAAGGGGTTGCCGACCGCGATGACCAGCTGGCCGACCCGCAGCCCGGCCGAGCGCCCGAGGCTGGCGAAGGCGAGCGCCGAGGCGCTGACTTCAATCACGGCGATATCCGTCGAATCGTCCTTGCCGACCAGAGTGGCTTTGAGCCGTCTTCCGTCGGTGAAGGCGGCTTCGATCCTGGGGGCGTTCTGCACGACATGACTGTTGGTGACGATGTATCCGTCGGGAGCGATGACGAAGCCCGAGCCGGCCCCGAGCGGCTCGAACTCCTCGGCGCGGGAATCTCGGCCGAGCGAGATGCTGACGACGGCCGGGCCCACGCTTTCCACCACCTGGATGACGGCCCGCGAATAGGCGTCCAGGACGCCGGCGTCCGCGACCGGGGGCCCGGTCGGAGGCGGTCCGGACTCGCCGACCGCCGCGGCCGGGGCTTCGACCCAGTCCAGGCGCGGTTTCTTCGTCCCTGCCATGCCGTCCTCCTTGACCGAAATCTCCCCTTCAATTGTACATGAGCCGGAAAGGCCAGGCCGACCGCAGGAATTTTTGATTACCCCTCACGAATGTGTTAAAAGAAAACCGGTGGAGGAAACGTCCATGAAAAAAACGATCTCCGGACTGGCCCTTGTCTCCCTCTTGGTATCCATGGCCCTGGCGGCCGGACCCGCGGCGGCGGCGAAAGGCGGCCCGTCGCGGGAAGCCTACCTCTCCTACGCCCGCGCCTCGGCGGATTGGGCCTACGAACACCAAAGCGAAATCCTGGCCCGCTGGCGCGAGACTTTCGACCCCCTGAGCGTCTTCGGTTATCGCGGGCCCGGAGGACTGTTGGAAACGGCCGCGATCTATGCCACCCTTTATGAAAAGGACGGGAGGCCGGAGCACGCCGAGAGGGCCAAGGCCATTCTCCTGACCTACGGGGATTTCCGCTCCGCCTATCCCGAGTCCTCGGTGAAATTGCGCCCCGACTATGCCGACGGCGTCCCCGCGCTGCCGGATTTCTTCACGGCCATGCGCTACATCCGGGCCTACGAGACGCTCCACCGTCTGGGGCGGTTCTCGGCCCCGGAAAGCGCCAGGGCCGAGAGCCTGATCGCCGCCAGCATGCGCTACCTCCTCACGACGCAGGAGTGGGGGCCCATGAATCGTTCGGCCCTGCGGGCCGAGACTTTGGCCTGGGGGGTCAGGGCGCTGCCCGGTCATCCCCAGGCCCGTCTCTGGGAGATGCAACGCCGGGCTCTCGGCGACGACAACTGGGGGGCCTGGCAGATCGAGGACGCGATGCTCTACAACGGCGTCTGGCTTTACGCCCTCCTGGGCTATGCCGACGCGATCGGCCGGCTGCCCGCGCTCTTCGAGACGCCCGAGTTTTTCTACTACGCCCGGTACTACGTGAATCTCATGAGCCCGGCCGGGATGGTCCCCGACTTCGGCGACGCGCACTGGCAGGCCAACTGGACCCACTTTCTGGTCTTTTTCGAGGCGGCCGCGGCCCGGCTTCACGACCCCGCCTGCAAGTGGGCCGCCGACACGATC
>Ga0055483_10000028_pt1 | contig 38718 bp, 29 predicted proteins | sample RushMan_CattailN_5_FD_57938 | JGI IMG/M metagenome (GOLD analysis project Ga0055483, IMG submission 57938) | Wetland microbial communities from San Francisco Bay, California, USA, that impact long-term carbon sequestration - RushMan_CattailNLB_D2 | ecosystem: Environmental > Aquatic > Marine >... | reverse complement strand
GCTGCCTCCCGTAGGAGTCTGGGCCGTGTCTCAGTCCCAGTGTGGCCGTTCACCCTCTCAAGCCGGCTACCCATCACAGCCTTGGTAGGCCATTACCCTACCAACTAGCTAATAGGACGCAGGCTCATCCCCAAGCGCCTTTCGGCTTTGACTCCGAAGACTTATGTCCCGGAGTTTTATGCGGTATTAGACCCGCTTTCGCAAGCTTATTCCTCACTCGGGGGGAGATTACCCACGTGTTACTCACCCGTTTGCCACTACCCTCGAGTATTGCTACCCGAGGGCCGTTCGACTTGCATGTGTTATGCACGCCGCCAGCGTTAACTCTGAGCCAGGATCAAACTCTCCAGTTATAAGAACTCTTGCGAGTTCTAGACGAGTTTTTCTGGCAAATTGGATCGATTTCTGGTCGCTCCGCTTTTTTATTTCAAAGAACCAAATCCTCTCTATCACGAGAGAGAAACCTCAATATTTTATCAAAAACCGTATGGTGTCTTCAACCTTTGACGGTTGTCGGATAAAACGCCGTAAGGCTCATATATAATAAGGGTTCGCCCGGGTCCTGTCAATAGCGCCGGTAAAATATTTTCGGGGGGAGGGGGCGTCAACGCCCGTTGACGACAACGCTCATGATTTTCAATCACTTATGAACCAGAGTTGACGTCCGGCAGGGGCCGGTTTTCTCAGCGGCACGAAAACAAGCCGCATGCCGGGCCGGGCCGGTTCGGACCGGGACGGGAGCCGTGCCCAGCCAAACGGGCCCGGCTCAACAACATACGCCGGCCCCTTGGCCGTGGCCCGGAACACGGTCTGCGCCTCGGGCCTGAAAAATCTTTTCCCGCGGCGGATATTCGGCCCGCTGGCACGTCCCTCGCACAAGGCTCGGGCGCCGGAAAACAGAAATGAGTGACGACGGATTCAGCCTGATCGAGGTCCTGGTGGCCATGGCCCTGGCCCTGGTTCTCATCCTCGGAACCGCCGAACTCGTCAGCCTGTCGATCTGGGCCCGCCAGAAAGGCGACCGAGCTTCGGCCGCCGCCCAGATCCTCGCCGGGCGCCTGGAAAGCCTCAAGGCCATGGCCTTCGAGGGGGGCGGGCTCCAGGCGGGCACGGACACGGCCGCCACCTGGCACGGGCCGAGCCGGACCTCCTTTCTCGAGGAATGGACGGTCGAGGAAGCCGGGGACGGCCTGAAGCGGGTCAGGATCAGCGTCAGGCCGGCCGGGTCCCGCGGGACGCCCTCGGTCGTGAGCCTTTTCATCTCGACGGATCTGGGGTTCATGCCATGAGGAAGCGAAACGGAGGGTTCACTCTGCTGGAATGTCTGATCGCCCTCGTCCTGTCGTTTTTCGTCGTTTTCGCGGCGCTCGGTTTCTTCGGGTCGGCAAGCCGGCACTTTTTCGGGCTGAAGGAGAAAGAGGAGGCCGCCCAGGATGCCTTGGCGGCTATGGATAAGATGCGGATCGACATCGTCCGGAGCGGCCAGGGGCTGGCCGGGCCCATCTCCCTCGGGGCCGTCCAGCCCTTCGAACACACGGCCGAAGGGCTGGTCACCGTCAGGGCGGAGAGAGCCTGGCCGCTGGCCGCCGACAGCCCGGCCGGAGCGGTGCGGGTCGCCCTTTCGGGCGGCCTGAGCGACATCAAGCCCGGCCGCGAGGTCTGCCTCTGGGACGCGGCGAACGCCGAAATCCGCACCGTGGCCGCCGTCGAGCCCGGAGAGGTCGTCGTCTCCGAACCCCTGGTCTCCGGTTACGCCGCCGGAGAGGCGTCGTTCGCACTCCTGGAGCGGGTCCGGCTGACCTGGGATGAGGCGGCGGGAGTCCTCCGCCGCAAGGTCAATTCGAGCTCCGCCCAGCCTCTCCTCGAAACAGCCCGCGCGGCCTCCTTCCTGTGCGATGCGCAGGCGAACCTGGTACGGATCCGGCTTTCCCTCGAACCCCAAGGAGAACCTTATTATGAAGCCCTCATATTCCCGAAGAACCCGGCCCTGGCCGGCCCGGACTGATTGTGGACGACCCCGGAGCGGAAGCGGGGACCCCCGCGGGGCGGTCAGCCTGGTCGTCATCTTTCTGCTCTTCGTCTTTTCGGGGCTGGGGCTGAGCATGATCTTCCTGTCCCAGATGCACCTTCGGATCAACGCCTGGAGGAAATTTTCGGTCTTCCTCGACTACGCCTCCGAAAACGGCCTCAAGCGGGGGCTCCGGGACCTCGGCGGCTGGCTGCAGGCTCGCGGGCGCTGCGCTCCGGTTTCCGGGGCCGCGATCGAGGCCCTGAGGCAATCGCCCGGCGCGGGCTTTCCACTCCTTCTCGAGGAAGCCTTGGGCGGCGGTTTCCCTCGCCTCCTCCAGGAGTCGGAAAACGGCCTGAGCTGGGAGAGCCTGTCCACCTGTGCCCTGCACAACGCCGCGGACTGTGGGACGTATTTCCGAATCGCGGGGGCATTGCGGGTCGAATCAAAGGGCGGGATGATGTCGCTCCGCCCCAGACGGGCTTCGAGTCTGGAAGGGTCGCTCGGCATCCTGGCCGGCCGGCTCCCGCTCGCCGCCGTCCCGCTTCTGATCAACGCGGACATGAGCGTGGCCGACCGGGTCCGGTTCGCGGCCGACAACGGGATTTCGTTCCAGGCGCGGCGGGGCGAGGTCCTGCCGCCGGGGCCGGTCATCACTCCGGAGGAGGTCCTCCCCGACGACGCCTCGGCGCTCCTCGGCAAGGCGCTCAAGACGCGCTTTTTCGCCCCTCAGGACCTCACCGACATCAAGCTTCGCGAGGCGCTGGGGTTACCGCTCCTCGACGAGCCGGTTCCCGAGGGCGTCTATCTCATCGCCAATGACCTCGGCCTGGGCGGCGTCTTCGTCCGGGGAGACATCGAGGAGATGGTCACGGCCATCGACGGGGACGAGCAGGTCATCGTCTTCAGGATGGAGGCGGGAGAGTGGCGGCTCGCGTTCAGCCCGGCCCGCAGCCGGACCGACTTCCTGACGCCCGCGGGGTCCTTCTCCTTCGATCTGGTGCCGCTCGGAATCATCATCGTCGACGGGAAAATAGGATCGCTCGGGGGCGGCGAGGTCGGCCTGGACGGGACGATCGAGATGGTCACGGACGCCGAGGTTCCCTCCATCCTGAGCGGGGTCAACCTGACCATCGTCTCCTCCGGCGAAATCCGGCTGACCTCGCACCTCATCCTCCAGGGCGTCAAGTGGCAGGACGGCATTCCTTATATAAGGGACTCCCAATCCCAGGTCGTCATCTACGCGGCCGGGCACGATTTTCAGACCGGCGCCGGGCGCGAGGCGGGGATCGTCGTCGACGCCGGCGGGCCGGACGGCCTCAAGGTCCAGGCCTCGCTGACCGCGGGAAACGGGGAGTTTGAAATAGAGGGGACCGGGAAAACGGTCGAGCTCATGGGCGCGCTCCATGCCAAGGGTTACGCCGGAAACGGGAACGCGCTCAGGATCGCCTCCGACGAGAGGGTCTCGGCCGGCCGTTTTCCCGAGGACTCCCCGCTGACCTCCTCCCCCCAGTTTTCGGTTTATTCCCTCAGAATCCTGTCATGGCGGGAATATTGAAGAGGAACTCGACATCGCTCCGCCGGCGGCCGGGCTCCGTGTTTCGGACCGACGGTCTGGAGACGGTCGAAGGATGTCAACCGAATCCGAAGGGTGAGGAAAATCGACAAGGAGAAAACGTGTTTCATCCGACAAAGGCCCGCGGTTATACGCTGGTCGAGACCGCCATGGTCCTGGCCCTGGCCGGATTCATCATCCAGGCCGGGGCTTTTTCCTGGCGGAGGCTCGAGCCGAAATTCCGCCTGCAGTCCGGCGTTTGGAAAGTCCACACCGCCCTCAACCAGGCCCGCTTCAGGGCGATCTGGACGGGGACGGCGGTCAGGGTCCGCTTCGTCCCGGGAGGCTACCGGGTGGAAACCTATGACGGCGAGTCGGAAGCATGGCGCCTCCGCAGCGCCGGCATCTTCGAGGGGGTCGATGTCCGGGCCAACAACACCCCGGCCTTCCACCCCGAGGGTACCGTCTCCAGCCTGGCCTCGATCGCCTTGTCCAACTCGCGCGGCGCCTACAAGATCACGATCGCCATCACCGGACGGATCAAGGTCGCCAAGCTCGAGTAGCACCGGCGCGGAGCGCCCTCACCACGGCGCCCGCCGGACGATGGTATAATCCGAGGAAGCCCTCGCTCCCGGCAAGTTCGGTTGGGCAGGACCCGTCCTGCTCCCGGAGACTGAAGAACGGGTGGCGGAATCGCGGTATCGCCCGAAATCCTCGAGAGACATCCGCGTCCCTGCTGTCCAAAGCCGACCCGCCGCCTTTTCCCCCGCCTGGCCAAGGTTGGCATGTTTCTTGATTAGGATTTGGCAACCCACGCAACAGAGGGGAGAAACTGATATCCATGAATGCCGGGTCCGGTCGCGCCAAGCATCGACCGTTCTATGGGGTCGGCGTTGCGGCGGGTTTGCTCGTCTTCGCGGCCCTGGCCATCGCGGCCTCGAAAGGTCAGGGGGCCGGGCCTCCGCCTTTCCCGACGTCCCTGGCCTCGACAGGACTCTATTCGGACTTCGCCGGGAAGCTGGTCGACCCGGCGAATCTCCATTACCTGCCCCAATATCCCCTATGGTCCGACGGAGCGGCGAAGAGCCGCTGGATCCGCCTTCCGTCGGGCACGGCCATTGACGCGTCGGACCCGGACGTCTGGCTTTTCCCGGCGGGAACGAAGATCTGGAAAGAGTTCTCGTTCGGCCGACACCGGGTCGAGACGCGCCTCATCGAGTCGCTCGGCAACGGCGAGTTGCGCTTCGCCGCGTACGCCTGGAACGCCGACGAGACGGAAGCCGTTCTCGTCCCCGAAACCGGCCGGCCCGACGCCGTCGAAATCGCGCCGGGCATCCGCCACGACATTCCCTCGGGCTATGACTGCCGAGCCTGCCATGTCAGCCGAATCGCCGAGGTGTTGGGCTTCAGCGCCCTCCAGCTTTCGCCGGATCGCGACCCCAACGCTCCGCACGCGACAGCTGTAACGCCGGGGATGGCAAATCTCAACACCATCGTGGACCGCAGCCTCCTCCGGAACTTTCCCGCCGAATGGCGGGACCGGCCGCCCCGAATCACGGCCGAGCCGACGGCGCGGGCGGCGCTCGGCACCCTGCATGCGAACTGCGGCAACTGCCACAACGCCAACTCCCCGCTGATCGCAAGGGGCCTCATCCTGCGGCACTCCGTGGCGCCGGGAGCGGACGGCGAGCCCGCGATCGTGACGGCGGTCAACACTCCGACCCTCTATCCCATCCCCGGCTTCCCGCCGGGCCAAGCGATGATGATCAGGCCGGGCGACCCCGCCCGCAGCGCCGTCGTCTATCGCATGTCCACGCGCAACCCGCTGCGCCAGATGCCGCCCCTGGGCACGAAGATCGTTGACGCCCAGTCCCTGGCCGTGATCAAGCGCTGGATCAGAGACGACCTCACCGCCTCGGAAATGTCGCAGGGGCCCTGCGGCCCGGCGCTCTCGATGAATCATCCAAGGAGGAACGATGAACGCTGACCGGAAAAGGCTGGTTGTTGTCGGAGCGGCGGCCCTGGCCGTGGCGGCTCTGGCCGTCTCCGGCTCCGCCGTAAGCTCCCAGGATGCCGAGGTCCGCCGGGGCGAGTACCTGGTGAAGGGCATGGGTTGCGGGGACTGTCACACCCCGATTAAAATGGGACCCTCGGGGCCGGAGCCCGACATGGCGCGAATGCTGGCCGGGCATCCCCAGTCGCTGGTCATGCCGCCCGCGCCCAAGCTTCCGCCGGGACCGTGGCTGGTTTCGGCCGCCGCCACGTTCACGGCCTGGGCCGGTCCTTGGGGCGTCAGCTTCACGGCCAACCTCACCCCCGACCAAAAAACGGGCCTCGGCGATTGGACGGCCCAGACCTTCGTCGACACCGTCCGCTCGGGCCGGCTCATGGCCAAGGGCCGGAAAATTCTCCCGCCGATGCCGATACCCGCCTTCCAGAACCTGACCGACGCGGACCTGCGGGCGATCTTCGCCTACCTCCACACGATCCCGGCCGTCGCGAACAGGGTGCCCGAACCGGTGCCCCCCGCGGATGGGGACGGCCGCTAACCTCGACGGTCCCCCCGGGCCTCCGAACCCGGTTTGTCCCGAGGACTCCGGCCGCAATCGGGCGGCCTTGCGCCAGGCACTCGATCCGGACCGCCCGCGGGGTGGCGAGATGCCCGGCCGTTCCTTCGGGATATGCGGATAATACAGGGCATGGTTCCGGAAGAGCACGTGCCCGATCTTGTCCCGCCGCCGCGCTCAAGCATGAATACGCGGCGGGAGGGACAACCCGCACTCCGTACCCCCGCGGCTCCGCGTGCGAAACGCGCTTACTCGTGCCGGAGGGACGTGACGGGGTCGGTGAAGGCCGCCTTCACGGCCTGATAAATGACCGTGAGGAGCGCAACCATAACGGTCAGGACGGCCGAGAGCACGAAGACCGGCGGCCCGATCCGGGTCCGGTACGCGAAATCGTCGAGCCACCCGCGCATGACCAGCCAGGCCACCGGCCAAGCGAAAAGATGGGCCGCCGCCACCCATTTGAGATTGTCGCGGGCGGTCAATGCCACGAGTCCCGCCACCGAGGCGCCCAGGACCTTGCGTATCCCGATTTCCTTGGTCCTCTGCTCGGCGGAGAAGGCGGCCAGGCCGAACAGCCCGAGGCAGGAGATGAAGATCGACAGCAGGCCGAAGATTCCGAAAAGGGTTCCCATCTGCCTTTCCGAAGCGTACTGGCCGTTGAAGGCCTCGTCATAGAACACGTAACGGAAGGGGTAGTCCGGAGCCGCGGCCGAGAAGGCGTTCCTGATGCGCTTCAGGGCGTCCGGGATCCGCGTCCCGTCGACTTTGATGAAGATGTATTGGCACCAAGGGTTATACATTCGGAAGACAAAGGGCTGGATCGGTCTGTGCAGCGTCCGCGAATTGAAGTCTTTGACGACTCCGATGATGCGCGCCCGGCGGAACGGCTCCGGCCAGGCGGGATGGTTGAGGTAGACGGTCATCCCTACCGGGTCGTCCACTCCGAGCTTCGCCGCCGCGGACTGGTTGATGACGCAGGCCTCCGCTTCGTCCGCAGGGAACCGCTTGGAGAAGCCGCGGCCGCGGACGATGTCCATGTCGAAGGTTCTGAAAAAATCATAGTCGACGACGGTGTAGCCCACGTTGAGGTCCCGGTGGTCCGGGTTGCCCTCCCAGTCCATGCCGATGCCGGTCCCCACCCAGGTCGGGCCCTGCGCGGCCGAGGTGACGCTGAGAATGCCGCTCCCGTTCTCGAGGCCGGTCTTGAACGAGTCGTAGCCGCCGGTCAGGCGGGGATAGTTGAAGAGGACAACCACGTGGTCACGGTTCAATCCCAGGTCCATCGTCTGGATGTATCGGAGCTGGCGCGAGACAATGAAAGTGCAGGTGATCAGCCCCGCCGAAATGGCGAACTGAAAGATGATCAAGGCCCTGCGCACGCCGACCCCTCTTCTCCCGGGCCCGGCCTGGTTCTTTACGGTCCTGGCCGCTTGAAAAGACGAAAGAAAGAAGGCCGGGTAGCTGCCGGCCAGGAGGCCGGCGACGAGCGTCAGGAGCGGGAGCGTCAAGAGCAAGCCGAGGTTGGCTTTGGAGGCCAGGGACAGGTTCTTTCCGGTCAGGAGGTTGAACTGGGGCAGCGCGGCCTCGAGCAGGGCCAGGGCCAGGACGAGAGAGATGAAGGCGGTGATCACGGCTTCGCCGAGGAACTGGCCGATGAGGCTGCTGCGGGGGGCCCCGGCCGTCTTGCGGATTCCCACTTCCCTGGCCCTGCGGGTCGAGCGGGCCGTGGACAGGTTCATGAAGTTGACGCAGGCCATGACGAGGATGAAGAACGCGATCAGGGAAAAAAGCCGGACCTTTTTGACGCCGCCCGGCCGGCCGTCTTCATGGAGATGGACCCGGGTCAAGGATTGGAGGACCGGGACATAATCGGCGTCGGGATCCGCGTGGAGCCGGTAGATGTCAGCGATCTTGGCCGAGAACTCGGGCGCCGAGGCCCCCGGCCTCAGGAGGAGATAGGCGGGCCCCATCCATTCGTTCCATCGGGCCAGCCGGTCCTCTCCCAGGAGCTCGACGCGGGCCACCAGGTCGAATTGGATGTGGGAGTCGGAGGGAACGTCCTTGACCACTCCCGTCACGGTCAGGTCCGCGTCGTAGTCCTCCAGCCGGACGACTTTGCCGAGCGGGTCCTCGGCGCCGAAATACCGGCCGGCCGCGGCTTCCGTCAGGACGACGGCCCCCCGGTCGGCCAGGGCGGTGTCGGCGTCTCCCCGGGCGAAGGGAAAAGTGAACATCCGGAAGAACCCCGGGTCGGTGAGCACGGTCCGGTCCGTGTCGAAGCGCTTGTCCCCGACCTTGACGAGCGGCGAGCCCCAGGGCCAGACCCGGGCGTAATCTTCGACCTCCGGGTAGAGTTCCTTGAGGGCCGGGGCCAGGGCGTATGTGGGACTGGGGATGAAGCGCCCGTCGTCGAGCCTGTTAAGAATCCGGAAGATCCGGTCCTTGTTGACGTGGAAGCGGTCGAAACCGAGTTCGTCCCGGACCCAGAGCCCGATCAGAAAAAAGCTGGCCAGCCCGACGGCGAGGCCCAGGACATTGATCAAGGCGTATCCCTTGTGCTTCCGGAGCCCCCGGATGGCGACCTTGAAAAAGTTCAGGAACATGGTCCATTCTCCCCGCCCGGAATTTAGCAACTATCGTGCCAAGAAATCGAAGGGTTAGAGCCTCGAGACGTCCGGAAAGCGAACTCCCACATGTGCGGCTGCGAGACACCGATTGTCCATGCCCGGACAGTCGCGGGACCGGGGGCTCGGGTTCGAAGAGGAGTTCGGCCTGCTCGGCGAACTTCACCATGTCTTCGGCGGAATGGGGGACGGTCTCCCGGGCTGGCGTCGTGACCCCTTATCGATGACGACGACCCGGCCTTCGAGATCCGCCCAACTGACGGGCTTGTCCGAATCGAGCGACCGGAGATCGAGCGCCGGGCGGACATTTCCGATGCGGAGCCTAAAATACTCGTCCCCGTGCAGAGGGGCGACGGCCAGAGCAGCGGCCAGCGCCGCCGCGGCGAAACCGAGGCTTTTCATCGGCAACTCCTGTTAACAATAGCTGCGCGAGGCCGGGGCAAAGGGTTTCCCGGGCCGCCCCGCTGCCCGGAAGCGGACAGGCGGTGTCCGGAACCGGACGTTGCCGCGCCGGCATTCTGGGTCCCGGATTTGAATCCCCCGAGAGTTGCTTCTGGCATGCTTCCTGCATACATAGCAGCCGAAGATACCTTCGCGTGCGAGGCAAACGATGATTTCGAAACAGCTCATGGCCGCGTCGACCCGGCCCATCATTCTGGCCATCCTGGCCAGGGACGAGGACTACGGCTACAGCATCATCCAGAAGGTGAAGGGCATCTCCGGAGGCGACCTCGAATGGACCGACGGCATGCTCTATCCGGTCCTGCAGAGGATGGAGATGGACGGCCTGATCGCCTCCAAGTGGCGGGCCGGGGGCGACAGCCGCCCGAGGCGCTACTACCGGATCAGCGAGAAGGGCCGCCGGGAGCTGGCCTCGGAACTCCACGGCTGGAAGTGCGTCTGGCGGGCCCTCAGCCGGTTCAGCGAAGCCCTGCCTTCGCGGGGATGATGGGAGGGCGTTCCATGTTTGACCTGGATCATGCCATCAGGGAATGGAGGAACGGGCTCCGCCGATACGAAGCCCTCGAGGACGGTTCGATCGCGGACCTCGAGGCCCAGTTGCACGATTCGATCGAGGCCTCGAAGGCGGCCGGCGCGACGGACGAAGAGGCATTCAAGGAGGCCGCAGCCCGGCTGGGCACGCCCGAAACCCTGGCCGCGGAATACCGGAAGAACCGGCTGGCCGCTCTCGACCGCCGCCACCCGTACCGGGCGTCGCGCTTCGTCCCGGCCCTGGCCGGCAACTACCTGAAGACCGCTTGGCGCAAGGCCCGGCGGGAGAAAGGCTACGCCGGCATCAACTTGGCCGGATTGGCGGTCGGGCTGGCCTGCGCCATCCTGACCATGCTTTATGTCCGCCAGGAGCTGAGCTATGACGCCTACCACGCTAAGAAGGACCGCATCTTCCGGCTGGTGACCGGCTTCCAGGGAGGCGCCTATGAGGCCATCGCCAAGGTGCCCGGTCCCTGGGGGCCGGCGATCGAGTCCGGGATCCCCGAGGTCGAACGGGCGGCCCGCCTGGTGCTGATGAACGAGGTTCTCGTCGGCCGAGGGCAGACCCGTTTCTACGAAAACGACGGGATGTACGCCGAGCCCTCCGTCTTCGAAGTTTTCAGTTTTCCCCTCCTGCGCGGGGATTCGGGCACGGCTCTCGAGCGCCCCGGCTCGGTCGTGGTCACCGAGAGCTTCGCCCGAAGGTTCTTCGGGGCCGAGGACCCGGTCGGGCAGACGCTGACGTTCGATACCAAGGAGGATTACCAAGTCACGGGGGTCATGCGGGACGTCCCCGCCGAATCGCATTTCAGATTCGACTTTCTCGTCTCCCTGACGACCTACGCCAATCCCCTGCGCGACGACTGGAAATGGATGCAATTCTACACCTACCTTCTTCTCGCGAGAGACGCCCCGCCCCGGACCGTGGCCGACAAGATCGCCTCCCTGCTGGGCGGCCACATGGAACCCTCCGACGCGGAAAAATTCGCGCCCCGCCTCCAGAAACTCACCGACATCCACCTCCACTCCCACCTGTTCCGGGAAATCGAGCCGAATTCGGACATCGCCAACGTCCTCATCTTCTCGACCGTGGCCCTGCTCATCCTGGCAATCGCCGCGGTCAACTTCATGAACCTGGCCACGGCCAGGGCGCTCTGCCGGGCCAGGGAGGTCGGGGTGCGCAAGGCCGCCGGGGCCTCACGCCGCCAGCTGGCGGCGCAGTTCCTGGCCGAGTCCGTCCTGATGAGCGCCGCGGCGTTCGCGGTGGCCTTGGGTTTGGCCGCTCTGCTCCTGCCCATGATCACGCCGCTGACGGGAAGGCCGATGCAGATCTTCAACGCGCCTCACGCGGGCTTTCTGGCGGCCATGGCGGGCTTGGCCCTGGCCATCGGGATCGCGGCCGGAACCTATCCGGCTCTCGTCCTCTCGGCCTTCCGGCCGGCAGCCGCGCTCAGGGGACAGGCGGGTGGTGTCCGCGGCGGCGCGCTCCGAAAAGGGCTGGTCGTCTTCCAGTTCGCCGCGTCGGCCCTTCTGCTCGTCTCAACCGGAGTGGTCCGCGACCAGCTCCACTACGTCCAGAGCAAGCGTCTGGGGTTCGACAAGGACCACCTGGTCGTCATCCCGATCCGCGACGGCGCGATGCGTTCGAACTACGAAACGGCCAAGCGCGAGCTGCTGAGCGTCCCCGGCGTCATGGCGGCCGCGGCCTCGGGAAACCTGCCGGGCGGGAGCGACTGGGGCGTCCCGTATCAACCGGAGGGCATGCCGCCGGACAGGGTCCCGCCTCTCCGCCAACTGGTCGTCGATTATGATTTCATAAGCGCCTACGGACTGGAGCTGGCCGCGGGCCGGGGCTTTTCCCGCGACCACCCGGGAGACGCCTCGGGCGCGGTCATGATCAACGAGGAGGCCGTCAGGCAGCTCGGCTGGTCCGACCCGCTCGGCCGGACGATCGCCATTCCCGTTTTCGAGCGCGGCCCCTCCCCCGTCATCGGAGTGCTCAAGGATTTCCATTTCCGGTCGCTCCACGAAAAGATCGGGCCCCTCATGCTGATCGTCGCCGCTCCGGATTGGATGACGGTCATCACGGTCCGGGTCCGGGCGGGCGACATCCCGGCTACCCTGGCCGCCCTGCAGCACAAGTGGCGGGAGCTCGACCCGGCCCATCCCTTCACGTATGCCTTCCTCGACGACCGGTTCGCCCGGCTCTACGAGAACGAGCGCCGCATGGGCCGGCTGCTGGGATCGGTGGCCGGCCTGGCCATGTTCGTGGCCTGCCTCGGGTTGTTCGGCCTGGCCGCTTACGCCGCCGGGAAACGGACCAAGGAGATCGGGATCCGCAAGGCGGTCGGGGCTTCGGCCGGGAGCATCGTCATCCTCCTTTCGAAGGACTTCACGAGGCTCATCGCCATCGGCTATCTGGCGGCGGTGCCGGCCGTCCTCTGGCTGATGACCCGCTGGCTGGCAGGGTTCGCCTACCGGACCTCGCTCGGCGCCTGGCCTTTTCTCGCGGCGGCGCTGGCTGTCTTCGCCGCCGGCTGGATCGCGGTCGGATTCCAATCGATTCGGGCGGCCCGCGCTAATCCCACCGACGCCCTGCGCTACGAATAAACCGGAGGCGGGGCACGCCGCGCTATCGGAGCCGGCGGATGCGCCAGAGCTCGCGGAGCATCCGGGCCGAGCCGGCCATGATGCGGACCCGGCTCGGCGGCGAGTTTTTCCAGACGACGGGGACCTCGCGGATGCGATAGTCGAGCCGGCGGGCCAGGGTCAGGATCTCGACGTCGAAGGCGAAGCCCTCGGTTTCGAGCCGCGAGAAAAGGTCGAGCGCCGCCGGCCGCTTGAAGGCCTTGAAACCGCACTGGGTATCGCGGATCCCGCCCAGGACGAACAGCCGCACCAGGACGTTGAAGAGCTTGCCCATCGTCTGGCGGAGCGGGTTCTGGTGGATGCGCACGTCGGACTCCTTGAGAGCCCTCGAACCGATGATGACGTCGTCCCCCCACTCGAGCCAGGGCAGGAACTTCTCGAACTCCTCGATCGGCGTCGAGAGGTCGGCGTCGGAGAAGAGGATGACTTCGCCCGCCGCGGCCAGCACCCCCTCCTTGACGGCGTGTCCCTTGCCCCGGTTTTGCCCGAGACCGATGATCCGAAAAGGAACGCGCATGGCGAGCGTTTCCGCGGCGACCTCGGCCGTCCCGTCTGTGCTCCCGTCGTCGACGATGATGACTTCCGAGGCGAAAGATTTCCCGGCGAGATACTTGCCGACCTCGACAAGGCTCGGACCTATCCGCTTCTCCTCGTTCCAGGCGGGGATGACCACGGAAAGATAGACCGCGCGTTCCGGTTGGTATGGCATGGGCGGGGCCTCACCCCGTCGGCCTCATTATAAGGCAACCCCTCCCCGATGAACAGCCCGATTTCGGGCCTCCCGGCGGGCCGCTTGGCGGCCTGCCGCCCGGAAAGAAATCCGGCCCGGCGCCCGCGCCCCCCGGCGAGGACTCCAGGCCCAGGGCCCGTGACCAGGCACCCGAGTGTTGAAAAATCGGGAAGGGCGGATATACAATAGAGCTTCATGAGCAAGAACGATCGCCCGGGCGTGTCGTTTCCCAGAAATCGTCCCACCCGCTCAGGCGCCCGGCGTCGCGCCAGGACGCCCCAATTCCCTTATGCAGGAGCGATGCCTTGAAAAAGACCCTCGCCTCATTGACCGTCATCTCGGCCGTGCTGGCGGCCTGCCTGGCCGTCTTCCTGGCCGGGGCGCCGGACCTTTCCGCGCAGGAGCCCTACAAGCTCCCGCCGAAGGAGGTCGTCGCCATCGTCGACGCGCCGCCCACGCCGCGGGTGTCGATGGGCCCGTCGCGGGACATCATGGCCCTCATCGACTACGAGCCGATGCCGACCATCGCCTACGTCTCCGAACCCATCCTGCGCATCGCCGGGATGCGCATCACTCCCGCGACCAACAGCCGCCAGGTTCTGAGGTTCGAGACGGGCCTCAGCCTGAAAGACATGAAAACGGGACAGGTCCGTAAGATCGCTCTTCCGGAAGGGATCGAGTTCGCCTCGACCTCCTGGGCGCCGGGGGGGCAGTTCATGGCCTTCCTGCGCCATCTGGACGACGGAGTCGAGCTCTGGGTTGTGGACGTCAAAGCGGGAACGGCCGCGGCGCTGACCAAGGCCAACGTCAATGCCGTCCTCGGGGGCTGCGACTGGATGCCCGACGGCCGGCGCCTCGTCGTCTCCTTCGTGCCCGAGGGCCGGGGGCCGGCCCCGGTCGAACCGCGGATTCCCAAGGGCCCCAACGTCCAGGAGACGGCCGGCAAGTTCACCAAGGCGGCCACCTACGAGGACCTGCTCAAGACGGCCTTCGACGAGGTGCTCTTCGATTACTACGCCACGGCCCAGATGGCGGTCGTCGACGCGGCCACGGGAGCGCTGACCAGGATCGGCACGCCCGGCATCTTTATGGACGTCTCGCCGTCGTCGGACCAGAAGTACTTCCTGGTCAACCGGGTCAAGAAGCCGTATTCCTATTCGGTGCCGGTCTACGGATTCGCCCACGCCTACGAGGTCTGGGACACGGCCGGGAACCTGGTTCACACTCTGGCCGACCTGCCGCCGGCCGAGGACGTTCCGATCAACGGCGTCCCCAAGGGGCCGCGCAATGTCGGCTGGATGACCCACAAGCCGGCGACGCTCATCTGGGTCGAGGCTCTCGACGAGGGCGACCCGGAGAAGGACGTCCCCTTCCGGGACCATTATCAGACCCTGCCCTCGCCCTTCGACGGCACGCCGGGGGAGGTGCTGAAGCTCAAGGAGCGGGCGTCGGGGCTGAGCTATTTCCAGACGCCGGGCACGGCTCTGGCCTCCGAGTCCATCTGGAAGAGGCGCTGGCGGACGACCTACCTGGTCGACCTCGATCACCCGGAAAAGGCGCCGGTCAAGGTCTTCGACCTGAGCATGCAGGACCGCTATAACGACCCCGGGCGGCCGGTCGTCACCCAGCTCCCGACGGGCGAGCGGGTCGTCCTCCGGGACAAGGACTGGATCTACCTCGACGGCAACGGCTCCTCCCCCAAGGGCGACTATCCGTTCCTGGACCGGATGAACGTCAAGACGATGAAGAAGGAGCGGCTCTTCCAGTGTAGGGACCCCTACAACGAGAACTTCGTCGATTTCTTCGGCGGCTCCCGGAGCCGGATCATCACGACACGCGAGTCCAAGACCGACCCGCCGAACTATTACCTGGTCGACCTCAAGGCCGGCACGAGCCGGGCCCTGACGGAATTCAAGGACCCGGCCCCCGGACTCACGGCCGTCAAGAAAGAACTCATCAAGTACAAAAGGGACGACGGGGTCGAACTCTCGGGAACGCTCTACCTTCCGGCCGATTACAAGGAGGGGACCAGGCTCCCGGTGGTCATCTGGGCCTACCCCCTCGAGTACACCAGCCGGGCGACGGCCGGCCAGGTCCGGGGGTCGGTCAACAGCTTCACCTTTTACCGCGGGACGTCGCAGCTGTTCTTCGTCACCCAGGGATACGCGGTCCTCGACAACGCCACGATGCCGGTCATCGGCGACCCCAAGACCGTGAACGACACGTTCGTCGAGCAGATCGTGGCCAACGCCCGGGCCGCCATCCGGAAGCTCGCCGAGATGGGGGTCGGGGACCCGAAGCGGGTCGGGGTCGGGGGGCACAGCTACGGGGCGTTCATGACGGCCAACCTGTTGGCCCACTGTGACCTGTTCGCGGCCGGGATCGCCCGGAGCGGGGCCTACAACCGCACCCTGACGCCGTTCGGGTTCCAGAGCGAGCGCCGCACCCTGTGGGAGGCCCTCGACACGTACATCAACATGTCGCCCTTCATGCACGCCGACACTCTCAAGACGCCGATCCTGCTCATCCACGGCGAGGCCGACAACAATTCGGGGACCTTCCCGATCCAGTCGGAGCGGATGTACGCCGCTTTGAAGGGGCTCGGGGGCACGGCCCGGCTGGTCATGCTGCCTTGCGAGAGCCACGGCTACTCGGCCCGCGAGTCGGTCCTGGATGTGCTGGCCGAAATGTTCGAATGGTTCGACAAGTACGTCAAAAACGGGAAATAAAATGGGGACATCAAGCAGTTCGGTTTTCGATTTCCACAAGGAGTGTGCATAACCTTGTGGAAAAGCGCGGCGGCGCATCTGCTAACGGATTGAAGGACGCGGAGTTTTCATAAATTGCACAAACAATGTGCAACGGAGGCGTCATGAGAACGCATTACGCCACGACGCATATCAACCGGTTTTTCTTCGGCCTCACACCGGCCGTCGACGATCCCGCCCGGGTCGAGTCAAGGATCTCCGATGGGATTGCGCGGCCCAAAGCCCGTCCGGACTCCGGCAGGGCCGGGCACCGGGGATGCGCCTGCGCCGCGGCGGCCTGCCTCGCCCTTGCGGCGGCCGTCTTTTTCACCGGGTGCACGGTCAAGGAGACCCCTCCCCTGCGCATCCTGGTGTCCAACGACGACGGCATCGACGCCCCCGGGATCGTCGCCCTGGCCGAAGCCATGGCGAAGCTGGGCGCCGTCACTGTCGCGACCAGCCCCGGGCAGATGAGCGGGGTCAGCCACGCTATGACATCCAACGCCCTCATCTCCGTCGGGGAAAGCGAGCGAAACGGCCAGCGCTGGCTGGCCATCGACGCGCTTCCCGCGACCTGCGTCCGGATGGCCCTGGACGTGCTCTTGCCCAGGAAGCCCGACATCGTGGTCGCAGGGGTCAACAAGGGCGAGAACACCGGCGTCGTGAGCTTCTATTCCGCGACGGTCGCCTGCGCCAGGGAGGCGTCTTTCCAGGGCATTCCGGCCGTCGCCGTCCATCTCCAGAAGGGCGAGGCCATGGACTACCAGATGGCGGCCGAATTCACGGCGGCCATGATCCGGGCCCTGGCCCGCAGGCACAGGGGCCTTGTGCCAGGCCTTTTCCTGAACGTCAACGTCCCTGCCCGGCCCAAGTCAGGAATAAAGGGCGTCATCGTGACTCACCAGGATACGCGGCCGGCCGACGAGATCTACGAGTTGAGGGAAACCCGCGACGGCGAGTCGGTCTATTGGGCGACGTACAAACCCCTCCCCCCGGGCGGAGAAAAGACCGACGTTTGGGCCGTGGCTAACGGTTACATCTCGATAACGCCCATGAGCACCGACCAGACAGACGTATCCGGCATGGCCCGGCTCCGCTTCCTCGAGCGCCTCTCGTGGTAACCCCGGATCAGCAAGTTCGGTGCCGGCTTTAAGGCAAGCAACCGCGCCGAAAGCCGCAGTTCGGGCAGCCCCCAGGCCGAAACCAGCAGATCGGTACCAGGTACCGATCTGCTGGTTTCCTGCCTGCCCGGTCTGTCGCGGACAAGAGCGGGGTTGTCAGGGCGGCGCCGGCTCGCCCGCGCTCGCCGGAGGCGCTCGTCGTGGCCCCAGCGGGCTTTCATGGCCTGGCCCAAAGTGATAAGATGGAGCCACGGACAAGAGCCAAAGGAGGTGGCCGATGAAGGCGAAACGGATTGTTCTCTCTTTCGTATTGACCGCGGCTCTCGGCGCAGCCCTATTCCTGATCTCCGGACCCGTCCAGATGTCTGGCGTGGATGCCGCGCATCAGGTTTCCCTGGCCGCAACAGCCGACCGAACCTCCCCCGGCGGGTCTGTCGGGCCCTCACCTTTCGCGGCGGCACGGCCCCAGGAGCCTCCCGTCCAGAACCCGACGGCGCAACAACCCTTCGCGGTCATCAAGGTGGCCCCCTTCGCTTACTGCTGCCTCACTCATCAAGGACCCTACTCGGATATCCAGCAGGTCATCCAAGCCCTGGTGAGCGAGACCCAGACCCAGAATATTCACCCGACAGGCCCTTTGATGGCCGTCTATTACAACAGCCCCGACCAGGCCCCCCCGGAGGAACTTCTCTGGGAAGTCGGCTTCCCCGTAACGGCTCAGGCCATGCCCGAGGCGCCCCTGGCCAAAAAAGTCTGGGAGTACAAGACCGTGGCCAGGACCTTTCACATCGGCCCCTACGAGAGGACAGGCGAGACGATCGGACGCCTGATGCAGTGGATCTCGGAAAAAGGCTACACGGCTGACGGGCCTATCCTCGAGCGCTATCTGGACCTGAACCCGAACACCGTCGACCCCGAGAAGCTGCGCACCGAGATATGGGTCCCGGTCAAGGCCCAGTAACCTATTTCTCGAACTTGTAGCCCGACCAGGGCACCGTGACCAAGTGCTTGGGGGCGGCCGGGTCGTCCTCCAGTTTTTTCCTCAGGTTGCGCATGAAGGTGTCGATCGTCCGGGTCGTCGGGAACTTCTCGTATTCCCAAACCTGATTGAGGATGGTCTCCCTCGAAACGACCTCGCCCTCACGGCTGATGAGCAGCTTCAGCAGTTCGAACTCCTTGGCCGTCAGGTGCACGACGCCGCCGCCCTTCTGCGCGGTCCTCTTCTTGAAGTCCAGCGCGACGTCCCCGAACGCGGACGCCTCGATCTCCGGGGGGGAAGGCCGACCCCTCCTCAGCACCGCATGCACCCGCGCTATGAGCTCGTTCGGCCCGAAGGGCTTGGTCATGTAGTCGTCGGCCCCGATCTCGAGGCCCAGGACCTTGTCGATCTCCGCCTTCTTCTCCCCGGTGAGCATGATGATGGGCGTCTCGACGCCCTTCTCCCTCAGCTTCCGGACGACTTCGAGCCCGGTCAGGTTGGGCATCACGAAATCCATGACGATCAGGTCGTAGCCTCCCTGTGACGCTTTTTCCAATCCCTCACGGCCGTCGCCCGCCTCGGACGTCTTGTATCCCTCGGCCGTCAGAGCCGCCGCCAGTGTCTCTCTCAGGACGACATCGTCGTCGACGATGAGGACTTTCTTCATTTTTCACCCGCCTTTAGGAAAAATCAGGCGGAAGACGCTTCCGCGGCCGGGCTCGCTTTGCACCTCGACCCTTCCGCCGTGGCCGTCCATGATATGTTTGACGATCGCCAGGCCCAGCCCCACTCCCTTGGGATTCTGGCGCGAGGCCTCGGCCGACCGGAAAAAGGCTTCGAAGATCTTCTCCCGCTCGTCGGCCCGGATGCCGACCCCCCGGTCCTCCACCTCGAGCGCGACCTCGCCGCCGTTCCGCCTGACGCGCACGTTCACCTCCCCGCCCGCCGGGCTGTACTTGACGGCGTTGTCGACGAGGTTGATCAGCGCTTGGCGCACCGCGTCCCCGTCCGAGGCGATCTCCACCGGTTCCTCCGGCAGGTCGGCCGCGATCACGATCCCGTCGCGCACCAGCCCGGCCCGGGCCAGCTCGACCACCTCCCGGACGATCGGCTGGACCGGCTCCAGCCGCAACGCGTACCGCTTGGTGCCGCGATCGATGCCTCCGAAATCGAGGACGTTGTGCACGAACCGCGACAGCCGACCGCACTCGCCCGCCATCAGCTCGAGCAACCGCTCCCGCCGAGCCGCCTCGTTGACCTTGCCGGAGCGGAGAAGCTCCGACAGGCTCTGGAGCGAGGTCATCGGCGTCCGCAACTCATGGGACACCGACGAGATGAATTCGGTCTTCAGCCGGCCGATCTCGTCGGCCTTCTCGCGAGAGGCCCTCTCGTACACGATCTCTTCCTGCAGCCTGATCCGCTGCAGGCCCGAGGCCAGCTCGGCCGCCATGGCCTCGAGGAGGTCGATGTCGTCCCGGGTGAACCTCCGGCCCGATTTCTTGGCCCCCAGCCCGACCCAACCGGCCAGTCCAGGCCGGCTGAAAGGAACCGGCAAGAGCAGGTCCAGGCCGCACGCTTCGAGGGTCCCGGCCATCGCGAAATCGATCCCCTCGGTCGTCCGCACGGCCGCCTCGCGGGCCTTGGGCCCGGCGTCGTCCGGAGGGGGGCCGATCGCCATGAACGCCCCGGCCTCCGGTCCCTCGAGCCCGTGGCATTCCGGGGCCGGCGCTTCTTCGTTCACCCCTTCGAACAGCCCGACGGCCAGCTTTTCGACGGGCAGGGCCTCCAGCACCGCCAGCCTGAACATCCTCAGCAGCCGGTCCGGCGCGAAGATCTTCGGGGCCGCCGCCGTGAACCCGATGACCGCCTTCCCGTAATCAAAGGTTTGGCGGAAAAACGTCCTGTCCACGAGGAGCTGGATCCGCCTCCGTCCCGGTTGAAACACTATGGCCGCGAGGACCGCCGCGCCCAGGGAAATCCAGCTCTCGTCGGCCCGCGCCGCCCGCACGAAGACCCGGCGCAGGGCCTCGACCGAGCCGAGATACACGCCGACCACCAGCACGGTCAGCAGGAAGTAAACCACGCTGCGGTTGATGACGAGGTCGATGTTCATCAGCCTGTACTTCATGATGGCGATGGTCACGGTCACCGGGATAACGACGAAAAACAGGCTGACATAGTCCTCGGGCGTCACGTGCCAGCGGCCGGCCGAATCCAGGGCCTCCGGGATCTGGTAGAGCAGGATGAACGGCCCGAGCCCGACGATCAGCCCCGAAAAAACCCACTTGATCTGGGCCTTCACGACCTCGGACACCGAGGCCCGGTACGAGCGGGCCAGCTCGACGACGGCGGCCGCGCAAGCGATCACCACGTACCACCGGAAGAGCGGGAAAAAGCGCTGCATGGTCTGGAAGGCCGCGTAGGAGGGCTTGAGCTGCGAGTAGAGATACCCGAAATTGACGAGGACGCCGAAGGCGAACCCGATCCAGAACGTCACCCGGAACCGGAACCGCGACTTCAGCGGCCGGTCCGAGAACGTCCTCGTGAAGCGCATCAGGATGGCCGGCGCGAAGGGGTAGGCGAAATTGAAGATGAACCCCGGCACGATCGGCAGGATCGGCCCCTTGAGGCCGTAGACGTCGCCGTTGATGATGACGGCCGCCGAAAAGGCCAGCGTCAGCCAGAAGAAACGCCATGCCCCGCGGTCGCCCGGCTTGAGCAGGAGGACGACGAAACCCATCCCGAGCGAGCAGAGCCCGATGACGAGGAAGATCGTCGGGGATATGGAATAGAACGGCACCAGCCGCGTCTGGACTGTCCGCGGCCCCCCAGCCCTCTCGACGACGTATGTGACGGGATCGCCGACAGCCTTCCGGCTGAGGATGTACTCGATGTCCTTGGCGGTCCGGATGGGGTAGCCGTCGACGCTCCGGATCGCCGTCGCGTCGACGCCGTGGGCCCGCGGCGGCCGGCTCTCGAGTCCCGGAATCGCGGGCCGGGTCCTCAGGTTGATATTGCCGGCGACGCTGAGCGCGGCGATGATCGCTCCCGCGGCAATGGCGAGAGCCAGCCGGATGCGAAGGCCGCTTTTCATTCCCACCTCGGGCAGGCACCCGGGCTGAATATATAATAAACCGGATATTCAACGCAAACGCGGAAACGCCGCGCCCGCTACTTCAGGAGCGCCTCGAGCTTCTTCTGCATGGCCTCCTTGGCCCGGCCCTGGGCCAGCGCGACAGCCGTCTCGGCGGCCTTGACCGCCTGGGTCTTGTCGCCCATCTTGGCGTAGACGTCGCTCAGGGTGGACCAGTAGAAATAGGCCTTGGGCTGCATCTCGACCGAGGTCTTGGCCGCGGCCAGGGCACTCTCGAGGTTCTTTCCCGCCCGCAGCCAGAACGAGGCATAGCCGTTGATGTCGCGGTCCTGCCCGGCGGCGATCGTTTTTTCGAGCCAGGCCGGTCCGTAGATGGCAAGAGCCTTGTCGTCCATGTCCGCCCGGACATACACTGAGGCGACCGACCGGATGATGTTGGTCGAGCCGGGCTCGAGCTTGAGGGCGGTCTCGGCCATGGCCATGGCGCTCTCCAGGTTCTCCTTCTTCTCGGCCCAATAGCCCGCGTACGAGATGAGGTCGTAAGCCGTCGATTGGACCCGCCTGTCCATGAACGCCGGACCGTAGACCTCCTCGGCCTTGGCCTTCTCCCCTGCGATGTCGTACATCTGGGCGATGGCCCGGTTCATCGAGGGGTCGGGATCGGCCACCGTCAGGGCTCTCAGCCGCCGGGCCAACTCGAGTCCCTTGTCCACGGGCCCCTTGTCCCGCACGATGCGGCCCAGCCAGGCAGCCAGGGGCTCGGGGTCGTCCGGGTAGCGGTCGGCGTATTCGGCATAGAAAGCCTCGGCCTCCGCCTTGGGGGCCCGATTATAGTAGTATCCCAGCTCCCGGTAGGCCTGCCTGACGAGGGGGCCTCCCGGGTTGTCCGCGATGAACGCCTTGACCGGAGCCGGGTCCGGCTTGGGGCCCTGGAAGCTCGCGGTCGCGATCTCATACCTCGCGAAGTCGGTGTAGGGGGCCGTAATCTGCGTCCTCTCGTCGGTGAAGGCCCCGGCCTTGCCCTCCGGGTCGAGCGCGATAACCTTTTTATAATCGGCCACGGCCTTGGCCTCGTCGTAGCGCTCGCCCCACTTGCGGGCGATCTTGAAGATCGTCCCCACGTCGTCGGGATTCTCGGCCAGGGTTTTTTGGAGAGACAGATACGTGTCCTCGCCCTTCAGGATTTTCTCGAGCCTGGCCTGGAAGGTCTCCGGCGGCGGGCTGTAGCCGACGAACCAATCGACCTCCTGGCCGCTCTCGTTCAGCACCACGGTGGACGGCGTGGCCCGGATGGCGTACTTTTTGAAGGTTTCGGCTCCGACGGTCTCGTCGATGTCGGCCAGGAAGAGGACGAAATTCCCGTCGAGGAAAGGATGAAACTTGGCGTTGGCGTAAAACTGCTGACCCAGCAGTCTGCAGCTGCTTCAGCCACCGCTGTAGAAATCGAGGATGACCAGCTTGTTCTCGCGCTTGGCCTTGGCCACGGCCTGGTCGACCGAGCCCTTGAACCAGGTCTGGGCCGACGCCGCCGAGGCCAGGAGGAGCGCGAACGAAACGGCGACCGCTCTTTTCATGGCTGCCCTCCTTTCCGCACTATAACATCCGGGGCCGGCCAGGTCAAACGCCCCGGCGACGGGACCGGCCGGGAATGACGGCGCCGCGGGAGACGGAGCCGGGTCTCCCTGAAACCGGCACCGCGCGAACCGGGGACCTCCGTGATCGACGGCTATTCGTAGCGGAGGCTCCTGGCGGGGTCGGCCGAGGCCGCCCGCATCGCCTGGAAGCCGACCGTCCCGGCCGAAACCAGGAGCAGCAAGCCCGCCCCGGCGACAAAGACGCCGGCCCCGATCCCGGTCCTGTAGGCGAAGCCCTCGAGCCAGCGATGCATGGCGTAATAGCCGACCGGGGCCGCGATCGCGAAGGCCGCCAGGACCGGCTTCAGGAACTCCTTCGAGAGCAGCACGGCGACATCCATCGACGTCGCCCCGAGCACCTTGCGCACGCCGATCTCCTTGGTCCTCTGGACGGTGGTGAAAGCCGCCAATCCGAAGAGCCCCAGCCCGGCGACGACCACGGCCAGCAGGGTGAACGTCCCGAAGATTCTCATGAGCCGCCGGTCGGCCTCGTACTGCCGCGCGAAATCCTCGTCCACGAAAAACCAGCTCACCGGGTATCCCTCGAAGAACTGGTCCCAGGTCCGCTTCAGGTGGCCGACGACTTGGGCCGTGTCCGCCGCCCGGTAGCGGACGGCCATCAGGCCGTTGCCCTGCCGGAGTCCGAACATCATCGGCCCGATCCGCTCCTTCAGCCCGTGCTGATGGAAGTCCTCGACGACGCCGACGACCGTGCCCTCGGGCTTGCCCGAGCCCGGCGACGTGAACCGCTTGCCGATCGCCTCCGCCGGCGGGGTCCAGCCGGCCATCGCGGCGGCCGTCCGGTTGATGATAACGGCCCTGTCCCCGTCGGTCGGAAACGTCCGGTCGAAATCCCGGCCCGCGATCACGTTCAGCCCGAAGGTCCGGACGAAAGCGTAGTCGACGCCGACATATTCGAGCGAAACACTTTTGCCGTCCGGAAAGCCCTCGGGAAAGGAGATCTGGCCACGCCAGCCGCTCCGGCCCGGCACGGCGGCCGCGGAACTCACGGATGCGACGGCGGAGTGGCCGGCCAGGGCCCGGGCAAACGCTTCCTCCCTGCCGGCGAAGTTTTTGGCCGGCGCCCGCCGGGCGTCGAGGACGACCACCTGCCGGGCGTCGAACCCCAGGTCCTGACGCTGCATGAACCTCAGCTGGCCGAGGACGACGAGGGTCGCGATAACGAGGACGCCCGAAACGGCGAACTGGAACACGACCAGTCCCTGCCGGAGCTTAACACCGCGCCTGCCGGACGAGAAGCGGCCCTTGATGACGTCGATCGGACGGAACCTCGACAGCACCGCGGCCGGATAGAGCCCGGCCAGTAGGCCGACGGCGACCGCCAGTCCCGCCAGCACGAGCACGACCGAGGGTGTGAAGAAGTCGCGCATCGTGTACGCTCTGGCGGCCAGCCCGTTGAAGTACGGGAGCAGGAGGGCCGTCAGCCCGGCGGCCAGGACCACGGCCATCAGGCAGACGAGGATCGACTCGCTCAGGAACTGCCGGACGATGGCCCGCCGGGTGGACCCGACGACCTTGCGGACGCCGACTTCCTTGGCCCGCTCGATCGACCGGGCCGTGGCCAGATTCACGAAGTTGACAGCGGCGATGACAAGAAGGAAAAGCCCGACGCACGCCAGCAGGTAAACATAGGCGATGTCGCTCTTCGGCCCGAGCACGTTGCCGGCCCGGGACCGCAGGTAGAGGTCGCGGAGCGGCTCGAGACGCAGCTCGTATTTCGAGCCCCACTTCTCCAAGTAGCCCGAGGCGTACTCGAGTGGCATGCCCCGGACCTTTTCGGCGAAGGCCCGGGCGTCGGCGCCCTCGCGCAGCAGGACGTAGGTCACGACGTTCAGGTCCAGCCAGCCGGACGTCATCTCGGTCTCGAACCATTCGGGGTCCACGGCCCGCAGGGTGTCGAAGGACAGCAGGGCCTCGAATTGGATGTGCGAATGCCCCGGGACGCGGACGACACCCGTCACCCGGAAAGGCAGCCCCCGGTCTCCGAGCCGGAGCGTCCGGTCGAGGGCCGGTGCCGGGCCGAAAAGCTTCCCAGCCAGAGTCTCGGACAGGACGACGGCGTAGGGGTCGTTGAGCGCCGTGGCGGGATCGCCCTCGAGCAGCGGGAAATCGAAGAGCGCGAAGAAGCCCGGGTCGGCGTAGAGCATTCTCTCGAACAGGTGATGCCCTTCGTGTTCGATCGAGTAGGACGGCCAGCCGCGCATGTACACGACCCGCTCGACCTCCGGGTACTCGGAGGCCAGGAGGCGTCCGTAGGGCCAGCCGACCGTGCTTCCGCCGAGGCGGTAGATGCGGTCGCCCTTGGTGTTGAAGCGGTCGAAGCGCAGCTCGTCGCGGACGTACAGCCCGATGAGCAGGCAGGCCGCCAGCCCGACAGCCAGGCCGGCCAAGTCGATGGCGGCGAAGCCCTTGTGACGCCGGAAATAGCGCACGACGACCTTGGCATAGTTCTTGAGCATTCATCCCTCCGCATGTCCCCGCCGCCGGAAGAAGCCCAAAACCGCGGCCCGGCGGACGGGTGATCCTGAACGGGAAGGGACGCCGCCCCGGCGGGGCTGGATTCCGGCGGCCGAAAATGATCGCATAGCCTACTGGATAATATACGCTCATGCCCGCCTGAAGGTTGTCCCGGCGGGGCGATTATCGGTCGCCGGGGCGACCTGCCCCACGGGGCGTCTCTCCATGCCCCCCGCAAAGGGCCGGAGGCCGCGATGCTCTCCCTGAGAAGTCCGCCATGTGCAGGAGGGCGGCGGTTTGGAGGCCGCCCGCGTCGGCGCGCAACTTTCTTTTGCCCAGTTGCGTATTTTCTAATAGCCTCGAAAGTCCGCATCCGGGTGGGATGACGCCGTCTCCCGATGCGCGGGGTCCGAGACATGTCGCGGCCGGCGGCCATGGGCCGGCTCCGATGGGAGGTGCCGGAATGTTCAAGAACTACCTGAAGGTCGCCGCCAGGAACCTTCTCAAGCACAAGGGATATTCGTCCCTCAACATCCTCGGGCTGGCCGTGGGCATCGCAGCCGCCGTTCTCATCTCGCTCTACGTCTTCGACGAGCTCGGCTACGACCGTTTCCACGAGAAAGCGGACCGCATCTACAGGATCACGGCCGACTGGTCGAACAAGGGCGACTCGCGCATCCACCAGCTCGGGACCCCGGCCATCCTGGCCAAGACGATCCGCGACAGCTACCCGCAGGTCGAGACGGTCACCCAGATCTCGGGGCCGGTCCAGGACACGACGATCAAGTACGAGGAGAAGGCCTTCAAGGAGGCCGAGGCCTACGTCGCCGAGCCGTCCTTTCTCGACGTGTTCTCGTTCCCGCTCCTCAAGGGGGACCCGGCGACGTGCCTTCGCGACCCGGGGTGCGTCGTCCTGACGAGGTCGCTCGCCTCCAGGCTGTTCGGAGAGGAAGACCCGCTCGGGAAGACCGTCCAGGTCTATGCCGGCCCCACCCCGCAACCGGCCAGGGTGACGGGCGTCGTCGGTGACGTCCCCTCGAACTCGCACTTCCGGTTCGGCATGCTCGTCTCCATGGTCACGTTTTACCCGACGGTCAGCCCCGGCTGGACCAATAACAATTTCGCGACCTACCTGCTCCTCCGCCCCGGCGTGACCAAGGCCGTGATGGAGGAGAAGCTCGTCGAGATCGACAAGGTCCACGGCGAAGGGGGCCAGGAGCACATCCCCTGGATCTGGACCCTCGAGCCGCTCACCCGGATCCACCTCCACTCCGACCTGGCCACGGGGGCCCAGCCCAACGGAAGCGCGGCCTACGTGAGGCTCTTCGGCCTGGCCGCGGTCCTCATCCTGCTCATCGCCGGCATCAACTTCGTCAACCTGGCCACGGCCCGGTCGGCCCGGCGGGCCAGGGAGGTCGGCATCCGCAAGGTCGTCGGCTCGCTCCGGCGGCAGCTCGTTGGACAGTTCCTGGGCGAGTCGGTCCTGATGAGTCTGGCCGGGCTCGTCGTGGCGGCCGGCCTCATCCAGGCGGCCCTCCCCTTCTACCGGAACCTCACGGGAAGGCACCTCGGCCTCCCCTACTTTGCGAGTCCTCTCGTGATCCCGGGGTTGATCGGGCTGGCGCTCGCGGTCGGGCTGCTCTCGGGAATCTACCCGGCTTTCTTCCTGTCCTCGTTCAGACACGCCGACGTGCTGAAGGGCTCGCCCCTCGCGGCCCGGGGGCGGGGGTCGAGCGCCCTGCGCGGCGGGCTCGTCGTTTTCCAGTTCGCCATGTCGGTGCTGCTCATCCTGGGGTCGCTCGTCATCTTCCGTCAGCTCGACTACGTCAAGAACAGGCGGCTCGGGTTCGACAAGAACCACGTCGTGGTCATCCACAACGCGGAAAGCCTGGGCACGGAACTCGCCCCGTACATGGACCGCCTGAGGAGCCGGACCGACGTCTTGGGCATGACCGCGGTCCGGTCGGTGCCGGGCAAGGGCACCCCGAACTGGGGAATCGGCGTCGAGGGCGTGGCCCAGGACAGGCCGCTGAACATGAACTTCCTGACCTGCGACCAGGACTTCGCCTCGACCATGGGCATCAAGATGATCGAGGGGCGGTTCCTTTCGCGCGAGTACCCGTCCGACGCGACCGCGGTCGTCATCAACAGGAAGGCGGCCGAGTACTTCGGAATCCCCGAGCCGGTCGGCAAGAAGCTGCGCATCTGGTGGACGCGAAAGACCTACACGATCATCGGGATCATGGACAACATCCACTTCGAGTCGCTGCACGAGGACGTCATTAGCATGGGCTACATGCTGCCCGAGGCCATCGACTCGCCGCGGCGGCCGTATCTGCTCGTCAGGATCGGCTCGGAGCGGCCCTACGACACCCTGGGCGCCCTGCGGACCGCCTGGAACGCCGCGTCGGCCGGGTTGCCCTTCGAGTTCAGCTTCCTCGACGAGCGGATCAACAACCTCTACCAGAACGACATCCGGGCCGGCCGGGTCGTCACCGTGTTCTCCGTGCTGGCGATCTTCGTTTCGTGCCTGGGGCTCCTCGGCCTGGCCGCCTACGTGACCGAACAGAAGACCAAGGAGATCGGCGTTCGCCGGATCCTGGGAGCGGGGCTGGGGAACATCGTGTGGCTCCTGACCGGGCAGTTCGTCAGGTGGGTTATCGTGGCCAACCTGATCGCCTGGCCCGCCGGGTACTGGCTCATGCGCCGGTGGCTCGAGGGGTTCGCCTTCCGGACGGACCTGCCGGTCTGGCTTTTTTTCGTGAGCGGTCTCTCGGCGCTGGTGATCGCCGGGGCTACGGTCAGCTCGCAGGTGGTGCGGGCCGCCTCGGCCAACCCCGCCCAAAGCCTCCGCTATGAATAATTCGGGGACACAATACTAATTTCCGCAGGCCCTTTCTCCGGCTTGGCAGTGTCTGCCGCCGCGCAAGGACGGGCTCCCGCCCGGCGCGAACGCCGGGAATTCAATCGGGGCCGAGGATATGCAGCTTGCCGCCCTTCACCATGAACCGAACCGTCTTCACCCAGTCTTGGTCGCGAAGGCTGACCACGGCCTGATAGAGCTTGTATTCCTGGAAGGGGGCCGCGTACCGGGCTCCATTATAAAGATACCGGCCGGCGCAGACGGGCTGAAAATCCTCGAACAGCTTGAAATGAAAGGCCACCCCGTCGTCGTTGACGGCGACGATCTCTTCCGTCGTCATGTCCGCCACGACCCGCTCGCCGATGATCTCGACAACATTTCGGGAATAGCTCCGAGGCCTTGGCATTTGTCTTTTCCGGGCGCGTATCTTATAGTTCCCCCTGAGGCGATTTGGATCTCAAGGACGGACATCTCGAGCACGGAGGACGAGAATGCTACGAAGCGCCCGCGGATTCTTATCATGGCCGGACGGCCGATGGCGGTTGTCGGCCGCGTTTTTTCTGGCCGTTCTCGGGCTCCTGGCCGGTTTCGCGGGGACGGGGCTCTCCGGCGGCCCGGCCGCCCGTTCGGAGGCCGGAACGGCCGCCTGCCGAGTCGCAGACCTCTCGCCCGCCGGCCCGCGAGCCGCTTCCACGCTGACCTACAAAGTGGGCCTGGGCCAGATCCTGGTCGAGGGCGGCGCCGTCGAGGCCAATCTCCGCCGGGCGGTTGCGATGATCGGAAGGGCCCGGAACGACGGGTGCCGGATCGTCGTCCTCCCCGAGTGCCTGGACTGCGGCTGGACCTGCCCGGAATCGAGGAAGCTGGCCAGGCCCATCCCCGGGGATCGAAGCGACGCGCTCGCCAAAGCCGCCCGCGAGAACGCCATCTATGTCGCGGCCGGGCTGACGGAAAGGGACGGCGACCGCGTTTACAACACCGCCGTGCTGATCTCGGACAAAGGCGAGCTTCTCCTCAAGCACAGGAAGATCAACGTCCTCACCATCGCCCAGGACATTTACGACATCGGGGACCGGCTGGGCGTCGCTCATACCCCGCTGGGGACGATCGGGATCGACATCTGCGCCGATAATTTCCCCGACGCGCTGGTCCTCGGCCACTCTCTGGCCCGGATGGGGGCCCGGCTCATCCTGGCGCCGTCATCCTGGGCCGTCGACGCCGGTCACGACAACGCCAAGGACCCCTACGGCCCCTTCTGGATGCGCTCCCACTCCGAGCTGGCCCGCCTCTATGACCTGACGATCATCAGCGTCAGCAATGTGGGCTGGATCAACGCGGGGGTCTGGAAAGGGAGAAAGTGCATCGGCTGTTCCATGGCCGTCGGTCCCGGCGGCGTAAAGCTCGCGGATGCCCCCTACGGCGTCGACGCGGAACACCTGGACGTTGTGACCGTGACGGTGCGCCCGGCGGCGGCCAAGGGAACCGCGATTTCAAAGATGCTCAAAGACAAGGGCTTCGAGACGAAGCGGCCCTGAGTCGCGAATCCGGGCCGATCATAAGCGCTCCGGAAGATGCGGGCCGGCCGGATAACGTCCCGTGTCCCCGATTCCCGGCTACCGGGAATTCGCGGAGACGGGGATTGCGTCCCCGGCTCTTCTGGCCGGCGTCAGGTTGAGCCGGGCCTTGATCCTGTCCACGTCGGCGGCGCGGATGAAGGCCGGGATGTTGACGTAGTAGAAGTGGAAACCGAAGCCGCCGTGTCGCAGCTCGTCCAGGGCGTCCTCTTTGGTCCAGCCCTCGAAAACGATCCGGTACATGGCCGCGACGACGCCGGCCCGGTCCGAGCCGTGCTGGCAATGGATCAGCACCGGTTTCGGGGCGGACTGGATGGCCCGGAGCGCCTTCACGATCTCCTCTTCGCCGAAGGCGCCCGCGTTCATCGGCACCTCGAAGAGCGTCATGTCCAGCCCTGCGACGAGCGGCGCGTCCGAGTGCCGTTCCCTCAGGTTGAGCACCGACTTGATGCCCGCCCGCCAGGCATCCTCGAATCCCATCCGCGTGGGCTGCGCCGAACGATAGACTTCGGTGCTCAGCCGGAAGAAGTTTTGAAGCGACTTCGCGGCGACGGGCTCGGCCCATCTCTCCGGGCGCGGCGCCTTCGGCTGCGAAACGCAGCTCCCGGTGAGCAGAAGCGTCGCCAGAAGCGTAAGCAATGCCCCACGCGCGATCTTCGTCCGGCCGGCCGATACCGCGATATGTGCCATTTACGATAATTATAGCCGCGGGCGCCGGGCGTGTCCACCGCCGCCAGCCAGGCCCCGCCGGCGATTCGCCCCTGAGCCCGTCCTGAACGCCGGGGACGGCGGCATCGCCGCCAAGCTGACCAACGAAACCCTCGGCGGGCCGGCCGTCGCCTCTTCTTGAACCTTCCAGGCAAGCGTGATACGCTGAGAGCATCCCCCCGAAAAAAAGGAGGACCCGTGCCCATCGACACCATCGACAATCCCAACATCATCACTATCGAGCGCCACATCATGGAGGAGCAGAGAATCCACCCCGAGGCCACCGGGACCCTGACCAACCTCCTCTACGACCTGGCCCTGGCCGGCAAGGTCATCGCCAGCAAGACGACCCGGGCCGGCCTGGCCGAGATCCTCGGCCGCACGGGCGACATCAACGTCCAGGGCGAGCAGGTCATGAAACTCGACCGCTTCGCCGACCTCACGGTCTCCCGCCTCACCGACCACACGGGCCGCCTGGCCGGGCTGGCCTCCGAGGAGAATCCCGACTTCTGGCAGGTGCCCGAGAAATACCCGCGCGGCAAGTACATCCTCCTCTACGACCCGCTCGACGGCTCCTCGAACGTGGACTTCAACATGCCGGTCGGCACCATCTTCGGCATCCATCGCCGGACCGGCGAGGACGGTCCCGTGACCCTGGCCGACTTCCTGCAGCCCGGACGCAGCCTGGTCGCCGCCGGGTACATCGCCTACGGCACGAGCACCATGCTCGTCTACACGACGGGCCACGGCGTCCACGGCTTCACCCTCGACCCGCTGGTGGGCGAGTTTCTCCTCTCCCACCCTTCCATCAAGATGCCGGCGGCCAAGTACTTCAGCGTCAACCTGGGCTACGAAAAGTTCTGGAGTCCGGGCGTCCAGCGCTACACGGATTATCTCCAGGGGCGCGAGGGCGGGCTGAAGGGCCTGTCGCTGCGGTATATCGGGACGCTCGTTTCCGACTTCCACCGCAACCTGCTGGCCGGGGGAGTTTTCTACTACCCTGCCGACAGCAAGGACCCGAAGGCGCCGTCGGGTAAGCTGCGGCTGCTCTACGAGGCAGCGCCGCTCGCGTTCGTCGCCGAGCAGGCCGGCGGCTACGCCTCGACCGGGCGCGGGCCGATCCTCGACGTCCAGCCCGAGTCGCTCCACCAGCGGACGCCGCTTTTCATCGGCGACAAGGATCTCGTCATGAAGGTCGAGGAGTTCATCCGCGAACACGACGGGTGACGCCGGTCACCGTCGAATCACAGGCGCCGCCGGGCCGGGTCGCAAACTCTCGGCCGGCCCGGAGCGACCGAGCCCGGCCGGAGCCGAAGAGAGCCTGGCATCCGGGATCGAGCCGATCTCGAGACGCAACTTCGGCTCAGGCCTGGACAAGTTGTCCGCCCGAGACCTCCCGGCCGCCTCCCCTCAGCGCTCAGCGCCTCTCGGGTCAAGCGCCGCGGAGGCCAGGGCCATCATATCCTCCAGGTGGGCTTTTGTCACCGCGTCGGCGGCCCCTGGAGCTTTCGTCGTGAAAGCCGTGACCAAGTCCTTCAACTCGGCCCGGATGGCCGCCCGGCTGTCGTCGTTCGTGATCGCAAACGCGGGACCGGACGACCTGGGCGCCATCGGCGAGGCCTGGGCTCCGGACTGCGGCGGAGGCGCCAGCCGCCCCGTCAGGATATCGATGTAGGCGCGCTGCAGGTTGCGCCGGTAGGGGTCCACGGAAACCCGCTCGGCCTCGAGCTCCGAGAAGATGCCGGACCGCAGGTCGGCGAGAAGCTCGACCACGGTATAGGCCTGGTCGCCGAGGATGGCCTGGTGGTCCTGGAGTCGGCTGACCCGGTTCTGCCGCAGGAGGTTGTTCAGCACCGCCTGCTGCAGATTCACGAGCCTGCCCTGGCCGCTCGAGGGTTCGATCTTGCGCAGGATCTCGGCCGGCTCGAGCCAGGCCGGCGTCCGGAAGACGTTCTCGGCCAGGAATGTGACCGCCGCGCGCTGCCTGTCCTTGGAAACCGGCTGGAAGCGCACGCCGGGCGTTGGCCCGACCTTGGGCACGCTGTCGTATCCTCCGACGATGTTGGCGACGTGCCCGGTCTCGAGGCGCAGCTGGTCCCAGATCGCCTGGTACATGTGGCCGAGCTCGTCGTAGTTTTCGCCCGGCTTGAGGACGGCCGCGGCAAGCATGCCCATGTCCCGTTTGAGGTTGCGAATGCCGAGCTCGGTGGCCTTCACGGCATCGATGTCGCCGACGGCTTCCGTTTCTTCGCCGGGGTCGGTGCCGTAGGTCCCGGCCGTGCTGAACCGCAGCCAGGGGGTCGTCTCCTGGACCTTGCACAGCTCATCCAGGGCCGGCTTCTCGGCCTCGGGCGTCCTGGCTCCCGGGACCGGCATGTAGCCCCACTTGATCGAGAGGACATCGTAGGGGCCGATTTTTGGGATCAGGTCGTCCGGGTCGATGCCGTCCTCGGGCTGGGCCACGTAGTTGAAGCGCGCATAGTCCATGAGCGTCGGGACGTGGCTGTTTTTCTTGACCCAGGCCTTGTCGCGGATCTTGTCGATGGGGTAGGTGGCGCTGGCCTTGAAGTTATGCGGCAGGCCGAGCGAGTGACCGACCTCGTGGGTGACGATGTAGAGAAGAATCTTGCCCATGAGCTCGTCGGAGAGCGGCAGGGTCTTGCAGCTCGGGTCGAGCGGGCCGCTCTGGACCCAGTACCAGTCGCGGGCCAGCTGCTGCACGTTGTGGTAGATCTCGACGTCGGCCTCGAGGATTTCTCCGCTCCGCGGGTCGGAGACGTGGGGGCCCATGGCGTTGGCCACCGTGGAGGGCACCCAGCGGATGACCGAGTAGCGGGCATCGTCGGCGCTCCAGTCGGGGTCCTCGGCGGGCGAGGGGGCCTCGCGGGCCTGGATGCCCTTGATGAACCCGGCGGCCTCGAAGGCGGGCTGCCAGGCCTCGACGCCCTTCTTGATATAGGGCACCCACTTGCTGGGGGTGGCCGGGTCGACGTAGAAGATGATGGGCTTCACGGGCTCGCCTTTGGCGGCCGAGGGGTTCTTCTTTTCGAGGCGCCAGCGGGCGATGTAGCGCGTGGGTTTGACCTCGTGGACCGTGCGGCTGTAGTTGGTGTGGGCATGGGTGAAATACCCGACGCGCTCGTCCATGATGCGGCCCATCATCGGCTTCTCGGGCAGCTTCACAAAGGAGTAGTGCACGACCGCGGTCGGACTGGGCGTCGGAGGCATGTAGTCGGCGTACTGGGGCGGGACGCCGGGCGGGAGCTGGGGCGGCTTGGGGTTGAAGGTCTGGGTGGCCTCGACGTTGAGGTTGATCGGGTAAACGCGGACCTTGTCGAGGAACGTGCGGGAGGCATCGAGACCGGTCCCTCCCAGGGACTTCTTCACCGGGATCTCGTTGACGTCGGACGTGAAGAGGCGCGTCGCGTCGATGACCGGGGCGCCGTCGGCGGCGAAGGCTTCGACGGGGAAGGCCATGACGATGGTCGGCGTCTCCATGGCCTCGACGGCCGACTTGATCGGATCGTTCGGGTCGGCGATGTTGGCGTAGGAGACGGCACGCAGCAGGACCTTGTTCTCGCGCTGCTCCCAGCGGACGACCCAGTTGCCCACCGAATCCCCGGGATAGCTCACGGCGTCGGGGCTTTTTTTGATCTGGACGACCAGGAGCAGGTCCTTGCCGAGTTCGGCTTTCGGAATCTCGAAGAGCGCTTTCCCCTTGCCGGTGTGGACCTTGAACAGGCCGGCCTGGGTCTTGAAGTCGGCCGTGACGACCTGGTCGTAGGGCTTGGGCTCGGCCTCGCCGGGTTTGGCGGGCGGCCCCTCCTGTTTGGCGGGAGGCGTTTTCGTCTCTTGGGCCGGCTCGGGCGCGCCCTGCGAAAAAGCCATCAGGGTCAGGCACAGAGATAGAACCACGATCGACAATCGCTTCATGAATCTCTCCTTCGACGAACGTTCTCCCGCCCGGCGGGGGAAAAGGGCGCCCCGCGCGGGGGCAAGGCGGGCGAAACATAACACGCGGTGGAGATCTCTGTCAAAGTGCACCCCTCCCGGCCAGCAAGGTTGGTACCGGGTCTACAAAATGCTGGTCTGCCTCCTCCGCGGCGAGCAAGACTGGCGCCGGGTCCAATATCTGCTCATCGAGAACGGTACCAATCTTGCTGGTTTTGGATGGGGGCGGGCCCCGGTCACTTGGGACCGCGGCAGGCCTTGACGCAGACGCCGCAGATGAACTGGCTCGCGTAGCCCTTCTTTCGGAACTCCTTGAGCTTCTCGTAGCAGGCCAGGTGGTCGAACTCCTCGCGGCTGTCTTTGATGGCCCCGGCCGGGCAGACGGAGACGCACGCCCGGCACGTTCGGCAGCCGCACGAAGCCGGCCCGTCCGCCTCGAGCGCCATGTCCGTGAGCACCGTCACCAGCCTGAACCGGGACCCGAGCTCGGCGTTCACAAGCAGGTTGTTCCGGCCGAACCAGCCGAGCCCCGCCGCCATTCCGACATGCTTGTGCGAGAGGTGAGCCCGCTGGTTCTCCCAGTCGATGATCTGCGAGGCCGCGACGGGCAGCGCCGCGCACCCCATTTTCTGGACCCTGTCCGCGAGCAGGAGTGCCCCGCGGTCGAGGAAGAAGTTCATCTGACGGTAGTGATGGAAATAGAGCTGGGTCGGATGGTCCTCGAGATCGTCGAGGACGGCGTCGTTTAATCTCTTCCCGAGCGAGATGGCCCGGTCGAACCTCTCGCGCGTCTCCGGCCGCAGCCCGAACTCCTCCCGCATCGCTGCGACGTCAGCGATCCCGAGCAGGTCGAACCCCAGCTCGAGCGCCAGCGCTTTCAGCTCCCGGCGATTCGCCTCTTTGTTTCTTGCCTTATCCATGCACACCTGGATTTTACGGGCGTCGCCGTCCTCATGTCAAACCCGGAGCAAACTTCTTAGCCCATCGGACAGCAACGTCGGGATCCGGTCCGAAAAAAGCTGGATAAAACCAGCATTTTGTAGACCCGGTACCGTCTTTGCTGGTCGGACAGCGGCGCGGACGCCTGCCCGTTTCGAGCCCGCCCGCTACGCCTTGCCGACGATCGCCCAGCGCATGGCGACCACCGGAAATCCTTCGCCGCGCCGCTTGACCCGGAAGCCGGCGAGGATCCGTTCCCACTCATCGCGGTTGACGTAACCGATCGAGCCCTTGGCGATGCTGATGTAGGCCAGGCCGTCGGGCTTCATGATCCGCTTGAGCTCCTCGACGGCAGCGCCGCGATAATACGGCGCCACGCAGCAGAGCAGTCCGTGGGCCAGGACGAAGTCGACCGTGCCGTTGGCGATGAATCCCACCTCGGAAGCCGACGACGCGTGCGCCTCGATGTTGCCGAGGCCGCGCGCCCTCGCCTTCTCTTCGATCGCCCGGATGGCCCGGGCGTCCGAGTCGACGGCGTAGACTTTCCCTTCCGGCCCCACGATCTCGGCCATCGCGATCGAATGATACCCCGGGCCGCTGCCCAGGTCAGCCACCGTCTCCCCCCTCGCGACGAACGGCTTGACCAGCCGCATGGGCGGTGAAAAGAACCTCCTCACCGGGTTGTCGAAGATAAAGGTCGGAAAATGTCTGTCCGGCTTGCCCTTGCGATTAACCATATTCATCCCCCCTGACCGATGTGGACCGTGAGCGGCTTTCCACCTCCGTTGGCATTCTACCCGTCCGATGCCGCGCGGGTCAAGAACGCCTCCACCGCGAAGACCTGCGGCACGGCCGAAGGATCGCCGGCCCCCTCCCCTATGCCACCATTGCTTCCGTCCGGTCAACGGGCCCCGCAAGCCGCTGTCCCAAAAGTTGACTCCAGTCCGTCCATGGGGTATATCATGGCACGGGGCCGCGCCATCCGGCGCACCCCTTCAATCCACAAGGAGCCGCATATGAGCGAACGCACACTGGCCATCGTCAAACCCGACGCCGTCAAGAAAAAAATCATCGGCAAGATCGTCTCCCGCATCGAGGACGAGGGATTCAAGATCGCCGAGATGCGCCTGGCCTGCCTGAACCGCGACGACGCCAGGGGTTTCTACATCGTCCACAAGGACAAGAAATTCTACGACAGCCTGACCGAGTTCATGTCCTCCGGCCCGGTCGTCCTGATGGTCCTCGAGGGCGACGACGCGATCGCCCACTGGCGCGAGGTCATGGGCGCCACCGACCCGGCCCTGGCCAAGCCCGGCACCCTCCGCCGTTCCTACGGCTTCTCGATCGAACGCAACGCCGTCCACGGCTCCGACGCGCCCGAGACGGCCGAGTGGGAGATCAACTACTTCTTCAAGGGGAAGGAGCCCCGGCGCTAGTTCGCGTCAAACGAAATCGCCGCCTGCCTCTCAGGCGCAGCCGGAGCCTCGCCGGCCGGGCCTTCTCCGTGTAAAGATTCTAAACAGCGCGCCTGTTCATTTCCGAACACCGTAGTGTGCCGATCCGGACGTTCCGCCCGAAAATTCCAGAGCCGCACCTCCGCCACCTCGAAACTCACTGTTGGCACACAAGTTGCAGGCCATCTAAACGAAATCGCCGCCTGCCTCTCGGCGCCCTTGAGGTCTTGCCGTTTCCAGCGGCCGAACATACCGGAAGACATGCGACCCGGAGGCCGACCGACGGTAGTCATCCTTCAATCATCGCGCTGCACCGAAGAGAGGTCACGGCAGAGGTGAGGTCCTTCATGAGGACGGTTAAGAAAACCCGGCTGGCCATCCTGGCGGCGGTCGCTTTCGGGGTCATCGCAGCCTGGGGCTCCGCCCGTGTTCCTGAGCACGCCAAAAAGTCGTTGGCGGCCATCTCCGATCGTTTGTCCAGCCCGCAACTCACGGCGCGCATCCCCTCCCACTCGCCCACCTCGCAAGCCGGCCGTCCTGCGTGCGGGAACGAACCCCGACCGGCGGGCTCTGTTCCTTCGATACCTTCGCCTCAGTCCGAGCCCCTGTCGCTGACCTGCATCGCCAACTCGGGCGCCATGGTCGCCGCCGGGGAATCGAAGGTCCTGGTCGACGCCCTCTTCGACAGGCCCAACCCGCACTATAGGGCGCCGGCTCCCGGCGTCCTCGACAAACTCCTGAAGGACGAGGCGCCGTTCGACGGCGTGGACCTGGTGCTGGTCACCCACAACCATCCCGACCATTTCGACGCCGGCCTGGCCGCCCGTTTCATGGAGGCCCTGCCGGGCCCAATCCTTGTCGCGCCCTCGGACGCGGTCGCCGAAATGCGAAAAGCCGCCGCAACCTGGGCCTCCATCGCCCCTCGCATCGTCCCGATCGACCTCGAGGTCGGCCAAAAGGAAACGCGCGAGGTCAAAGGCATACCCCTCACGGCGTTCCGCACCCTCCACAGCGGAGACAACGCGTCGCCGATGAACATCATGTACCTCTTCGAGATCGGCGGCCGGAGGGTATTCCACGAGGGGGACTCGAACGGGAAACCCGACGTCTACCGCGCCTTCGGGCTGGGCGATGCGCCCATCGACCTCGCCCTGGTTCACTACTGGTTTCCTTTCGACCCCGAATGCGCCGCCTTCCTCCAAGAGACACTCAGGCCCGAGCACATCGCCCTGACGCACCTCCCTATCGCCAACGAAAGCGACGCGCCGGGCAAAGTCGAGCAGGTCAGGCGCTACTATAAAGACATCATCCTCCTGCTCTTCGGAATGCCGCCCACGGTCATTCATGACTGAGTCGCCGGAGAGCCCGCGCCCTCCCGCGCCGACGGCATCCTTAATAAAAGCAAAGGAGAAGACAATGACCCGCCCCGGACTCGATCCCACGAAAAGGTCCGCCCTGTGGCTTCTCGCCTTCGCAATCTGCCTCGCCGCGACAGCGTCTCAGCAGCCAGGCCGGGACAGGCTGGCTCCGGCCAACGCCAACGAGGCCCGCCTCAACAGGCGGCAGCCGCCCGGACAGGTCATGGACATCATCGGCCTCAAACCCGGAATGGCCGTGGCCGAGATCGGCGCCGGGCGCGGCCGGTATGTCGTGCACCTGGCCGACCGCGTCGGCCCGGAGGGCAAAGTCTACGCCGAGGACATCGACGCCTCCTCCCTGCACGCCCTCGAGCTGCGCTGCAGCCGGGGAGGCTTCGGCAACGTTGAAACGATCCTCGGCGAGGTGACCGACCCGAAGCTGCCGCTCGCGTCTCTGGACCTGATCTTCGTCATCTCTGCGTATCATCATTTCAGCGACCCGACGGCCCTCATGCGCAACGCGCGCCCGGCCCTCAAACCCGGCGGACGCGTGGCCATCGCGGAATGGATCCCCGAGCCCGGCGGCCGCGGCGAGGGGACCACCCCCGAGAAGATGAAGGCCCAGATGGAAGGCGCCGGCTTTGTCCTCGAGCGCATCGACAAGTCCCTCGAGGCCAACGAGCTCAACATCT
>Ga0055483_10000024_pt1 | contig 40806 bp, 47 predicted proteins | sample RushMan_CattailN_5_FD_57938 | JGI IMG/M metagenome (GOLD analysis project Ga0055483, IMG submission 57938) | Wetland microbial communities from San Francisco Bay, California, USA, that impact long-term carbon sequestration - RushMan_CattailNLB_D2 | ecosystem: Environmental > Aquatic > Marine >... | reverse complement strand
AAAGTATAATAGGCGGTTTTGTATTTCCTTACCTTTAAAATATCGTCAAAGGTAATATCATTTTTATAATCGCAATCTATATCCATCAATTCTCCGTATATTGTAGTTAAAAGATGGTTGTTAAGTATTTTTAATCCAGCAACAATCTTTTCTTTTGAAAAATCCGACAGAAGAAACGACTCGTAGCCAAGCTTACTTCCCATGTCGGCAATTTCAATTGCTTTAGAAATTCCGTAATGTCTACCATGTTTTTTTGCATATAGAGTATGAATAGTTGGTTTTCCCCTCCTGTGAAGATCATTATCAACAATATCATCGTCTATCAGCAAATAATTGTGGATACACTCAATCCCGCAGGCAATTGGTAGAATTTTTGATTGGTTTTTACCGCCTGCAACTGAGTAACCCAAAAGACTAAGTGCACCGCGAAGCTTTTTACCTCCCTGAGAATAGTTGTAAAAGGCTTCAAGGTTTTCCAGAAGGGAAGGGTTAATCTTCTTTGCCTGGAACCTTTTTTCTTTTAAAAAATCCTTAAAAAATTTATCGCTTCTTAGTATATATTGGGAGAGAAACTGCTCCAATTCAGGTTGCATAAAATGAATCTAGTATTTTAACACGATAATTGAAATTAGCTAAATTTAGGTTATCTTGACTTTAGGGAAAACAATGTTTAAGAAAATTCCCAGATTATACTGCTGATATTTTGATTTCTGCTTGCTTTTTTGTATATTAATCGAAAAAGACTTAGGTATTTGCTGCTTTCTGCAGTCTTTTTAATTATCAGTTATTTTTTTTATCATACGGCACGTATTTTGGTTCCTCTATTTTTGGCAGAAATAATCCTCTTTTACAGAAACTTTAATAAAGCTTTGATATCACTTTTTGTTATATCTGTATTTCTGACCGGAATTCTTATGTTTAATCCTCAAGCAAGAGGTAGGTTAGTATCTATATTCAACAATCTGGATATTTCTTATGAACTCTCCTGGATGCCGTTTGAGGAGGGGCAAAACGGGGTATTTATTGCACGGATGTTTCACAGTAAGCCCTTAGTTAATGCAAGACGTTTTATCAACGAATATGCGAATTATTTTCCAGTCACATGTATTTTGTCCATAATCCTGTTCACCCGAAAAATCCTAAGACCTGATCAAAAAGAAGTATATAATCTCTGGTAAATGAAAGAATAATAAATTAACGTTTGGGAGATTGCTTTTTGCGTCGGGCTTTTCCACCTGTACCCACCATTCTTCTTTGACGAATCCTGGCATCTCTAGTCAAAAGTCCTGCATCTTTAAGAACTTTTTTAAATTTATCCTTGTTAACTTTTGTTAGAGCTTTTGAAACACCATGAACATAGGCATCCAGCTGCCCCTTTTTACCCCCACCGGAAATCACGGCAGAAACGTAGAATTTATCCGTAGTTTCGGTAAGACTGAAGGGTTTTGAATATATCGTCTGGTTTACCTTCCCAGGAAAATATTTATCAATTTCTTTTCCGTTGACAGTACTTGCTCCTTTGCCTTTAAAAAGCCGAATTCTAGCAGAAACACTTTTCCTCTTACCGACCGCGTATGTAAAGTTTTGTTTTTTTGCCATTTATTTAATTTTATCCTGGTAAGGGTGTTTGTCTCCTTTAAAAACTTTAAGTCTAGCTAATCTGTCAGATTTTAACCGGTTATCAGGCAACATTCCATAGACCGCGTTGATTATAATTCTTTGCGGATTCTCATCCAAAAGTTTTTGGTATTTTACAGTTTTTAACCCACCCGGATAGCCCGAATGTTTTCGGTATACTTTCTGTTGCTGTTTTCGTCCTGTCACTTTTATCTTTTCGCAATTAACTACGACCACATAATCTCCAGAATCTATATTGGCCGAATAATCGGCTTTATTTTTACCCATTAAGTATGTAGCAATTTGGGTTGAAAGTCTTCCCAGTATTTGCTGTGATGCATCCACAAAATGCCATTCTCTTTTAATTAATTTAGCGCTCGGTTGATGTGTTCTTTTCATATTTATTTTTTCCTGATTTTATTCGGTTTTTTGGTTTCTTTTTTGATTTTTTCGGGAACCTCTTTTTTATCCGCTTTTTTGGTGGTTTTATTCCCTTGTTTTGTGATAGCTTTTTTAGCCTGCTTGGATTCTTGCTCTATTTTTATTGATTCAACCCATTCTAAAACAGCAATTTCAGCTGAATCTCCCCTTCTGGGCGGATAAAGTATAATTCTGGTGTAACCACCGTTTCTGGTTGAAAAAGCAGGTGCAATTTTAGAAAACAATATATCCAGAGATTCCCTCTCCGGTAAAAACCTCATCGCTTTTCTTCTTGAGCTAACACTGGCTTGTTTTGCCAAAGTCACTAACTTTTCGGCAGTAGGTTGTATAGCTTTTGCCTTAGCTTTGGTTGTTTTAATTTTTCCATTAAGAATCAGCGCCCTAAGGAGTGACCTAAAAAGCGCGGTTCTTGATTTTCTACCTCGTGATAGTTGCCTACCAAATACCCTTTTTCTCATGGATTTATGAAAGCTGAAACTTTACCCCCTTTTCTGCTAAAGCAACAGAAATAATCTTGATAGATTTTTCTCCCAAGTTCCTCACCTTAACCAAATCTTCTTTCTTGGCAGCTACCAAATCTTCTACTGTTTCGTAACCCGCCTTAACGAGTGCATTTGCAACTCTTGTCGGTAAACCAATTTCTTCAACCGAAAGTTTTCCTACTGGTCCTAAAGGGTCTATTTTTGGTTTTTCCTCATTCTTAACAACCTTTTTAGGAGAAACTATCTGGTTAAATGTAGCAACCAAGATTTTGGCGGAGGACATTAAAGCATCTTTAGCCTTAATTGTACCATTAGTCCAAACATCCAAACTTAACTTATCAAAATTTGTAAACCTTCCGACACGAGTTTCTTCAACTTTATAATTTACTCTGATAATGGGTGAGAACGAAGCATCTAGCGGAATTAATCCAACTGTACCTGTTCTTCTTTCCTCTGAGGGTGAATATCCTGCACCCGACTCAATTTCTATATCAGCCTCTAATTTAGCACCCTTATTAAGAGTAGCCAGGACCAATTCTGGATTAGAAATTTTAACATTAGCCGGTACTTTAATGTCTTTGGCTTTAACTTCCCCTGCTGTTTTTACAGATAGACTGGCTTTAACTGGTTTATCACCGTCATAAGACAAACTGACTTTTTTTAGATTTAATACAAATTCAACAATATCTTCTTTCATTCCCTTGAGGGACGTAAATTGATGTCTAACTCCGGCAATTTTAACCGAAGTTATAGCTGCTCCGGGAAGACTTGTCAGTAAAACCCTTCTTAGTGAATTACCCAAAGTATCACCGTAGCCCTGTTCCAATGGCGAGATTATAAATCTTGAGCCATCGTTTGATATCTTCTCTTCTTTTATTTCAAAAACTGGATCTTGCATTATGTTTTTTATAAATTCACCCCCCTTCTGATATGCCGTATTTTCGGAGTGATTATTATATCTCCGAACTTACGACAAGGCAATAAGCTATTATCTGGAATAAAACTCCACAATGTCGTGAGTTGAAATCGGCTCGGCTACATCATCGCCAACCGGTTCCCTGACCACCACTCCGACTGCAGCTTTCCTTTTTAACCATTCCGGAATAGCTACATCCTTTTTTTCCAACATTCTTTTTACTACTGGTATTTGCATCGCCTTGCCAGATAGGGAAATACTGTCACCTTTTTTAGTCGAATAAGATGGAATATTCAATTTATTTCCATTTACTAAAACATGCCCATGAGAAACCAATTGTCTGGCTGAAGGTCTGTTTGGGGTAAAACCAAGCCTATAAACAACATTATCGAGCCTTCTTTCTAAAAGAGAAATCAATCTGTCTCCTGTATTTCCTTTTGCTTTTAACGACTTTTCGATATACCTTCTGAATTGTTTTTCCAATACTCCATATAGTCTTTTTACCTTCTGTTTCTCCCTTAACTGTTTTCCATACTGTGAAGTCTTTCTATAACCCTTGTGACCATGCAATCCCGGAGGTACAGCCAAACGTGTAAGTTTGGCTCCTTTTGAAAAAAGATCCGTATTTTCTCTTCTCGATAATCTATCTTTAGGTCCTGTATATCTTGCCATAATTTTTATGACTTTCTTTTCTTTCTAGGTCTCGGTCCGTTATGAGGCATAGGTGTTATATCCGCAATAAGAGAAATTTTTAAACCTGTTGCCCTGATTGCTCTTAGTGCAGCGTCACGTCCAGGTCCTGGACCTTTAATATAAACTTCAACATCGATAATTCCGTAATCTTCTTTTGTTTTTTTAACTACCTTATCAATTGCGGTTGTAGCGGCAAAGGGCGTTGATTTTCTGGTGCCTTTAAATCCTGCGTTACCCGATGAACCCCAACCAATTGTATTTCCAGCTTCATCAGTTATGGTAATCAATGTATTGTTAAAAGATGCAGATATATAAATTCTTCCCGAGGTAACTTTTTTCTTGGCTGCCATATTACTTCTTTCCCTCCTGACCTGCAGACTTTATTTTTGCTAAGGTCTCTTTCTTAAAGGCTCCTATTGTTTTTCTTTTTCCTCTTTTTGTCCTGGCATTGGTTCTAGTGTTTTGGCCTCTGACTGGTAGATTTTTTGAGTGTCTAATACCCCTATATGAACCTATTGCCTGAAGTCTTGAAATATTTGTCCTAACCATTCTGGCTAACTCTCCTTCTATGGGATAATTTTCTAACTCTGAATTTATCTTAGAAATCTGTGCCGGGGTAAGCTGTTTCATCCTTTTGCTATTGTCAATTTTTAAGTCTAAGAGTATCTTTTTAGACAAAGACCAACCTATACCTTTTATTTTTGTTAAGGCATAGTCAACTTTCCAATTATCCTGTAATTCTATTCCTGATATTCTCGCCATTTTCTATAAAGTGTGAGCAGGTGGAATTTCTGCCGGGGTTAACCCTGGCGTTGTTTGTGTCGAGGATTTTTACAAATTACGTATAAAACCCCTCGTCTTTTTACTATTTTGCAATCTTTGCAACGTTTTTTTATCGATGATACAACTTTCATTTTTCCCTTTCATTTAATATTTATAAGTAATTCTTCCTCTGGCTTCATCATAGGGTGTCATTTCCACTTTTACCCTATCTCCTGGAAAAATTCTTATATAATTTTTCCTTACCCTTCCTGTTAGCGTGGTCAAAATTTCCCTACCATCGGTTAATTTAACCTTAAACATGGTATTAGGCAAGGCTGAAATAACCTCTCCTTCCTCAATCTTGATATTTTGATTTTTAGCCATAACCACCTTACGTCAAAACAACGGGACCGTGCTTAGTTATAGCCACGGTCTCTTCGTAAAGTGCTGATATTTTACCATCACGCATGGAAATTGTCCACCCGTCTGAAGCTATTCCTACCTTCGGTGAGCCCATCGAATACATTACCTCAATAGCAATTGCCATACCCTCCTTAATTTCAGGAGTGTCTGTAGGCTCACTAGAAGTAAAGCAGGGTATTGCAGGCTCCTCATGTAGGTTTTTGCCTATACCATGGCCTACAAGTGCTTCTATGGGGCTGTAGCCTGCTTTGGAGACTACAGTCTCAATTGCATGAGATATATCCCAAATATGCCTGCCCACCCTGGCCGAATCTATTGCTTTTTTTAATGCCTGCCTTCCAGTCTGAAGGAATTTCTCTTTTTCTTGGTCTGAACCTATTAAAATAGTATTTGAGGTATCGGAATGAAAACCCTTATAGTACAGCCCCAAATCTATACTTACCACATCACCCTTTTTAAAAACCAACTCCTTTGTGGGAATACCATGAACAAGCCCTTCGTTGATATTTATACAAGTTGCCCAGTGGTAATTATCTACCATCATAAATGAAGGCTTTCCTCCATTGGATTTGATAAGTTCTTGAGCCTTATCCTCTATATCTTTTGCACTAACCCCTTCGGCGATCATCGAAGAGAGTTGTTTTTTCACTTCATGGAGTCTTTTACCTGCCTCGGCCATAATTTCTATCTCAGCAGGATTTTTTATTGTAAATTTATTCATTTAAACCTCTGTACAATATTTGAAAGATCCTTAAAGATTTCTTCGATAGGTCTTTCTCCGTCGACTCTAATCAGTATTCTTTTTTTATCTAAATAATCTATGAGTTGTTTAGTGTTGTTCCGATAGTACTGAAATCTTGTTTTCACAGCATTGGGAGAGTCGTCTTTTCTCTGAACAAGCTTTCCTCCACAAGCGCAAACCCCGGCTGTTGCTGGTGGATTGGTAATTAAATTGTATGATCTTCCGCAAACTACACACATTCTTCGTGAAGTAATTCTTCGAATAGCTTCGTCTCGGCTGATATCCAGCGATATAACCGCATCGATATCATCACCCTTGCTCTTGAGGAATCCATCCAAAGCTTGGTATTGGGAGATGAATCTTGGATATCCTTCAAAAAGAATGTTTGACAGTTCTTTTTTGTTCTGTTTTAGGTAGTCCAGTACATACATTGTCATCTCTTCCTGGGGAATAAGTTGGCCGCTTTCGATAATTCTTTTAATTCTGGTGTCCTTTTTTGCCAGGTCCCGCGATAAATTTCCTGTTGAAAATAAATACAAATTAAATTTTTTAGCTAAAAGCTCTGCTTGAGTTCCTTTACCCGATGCCGGTGCCCCCAGAAGTACAATATTCATTTTAACCTAAAAATGCATCATAACGTTTCATCACCAGTTGAGCTTCAAGTTCGCGTGTAATATCAAGTACAACCGAAACAACTATTAAAATTCCGGTCCCACCTATAACCAAATTGCTTACACCAACCGTGTTTTGTAAAAGTGACGGTAAAATTGCGATTAAGCCCAAAAATACTGCTCCGACCAGAGTAATTCTGTTCAATACGAAAGATAGATATTTTATTGTCTGGGTACCGGGTCTGATTCCCGGAATAAAGCCCCCGTTTTTCTGCAAATTTTCCGATATTTTTTCCGGGTTGAATACAACAGCAGTGTAAAAATAAGTAAAACCAACCACCAGTAAAAAGTAAAACATGTTATAACCTATTGATTGGGGGTTGAAATAGGTCTTAAAAAATCCAGCCACGGAAGATAAGGCGGGGTTTGTTGTACCTGCCAATAACTGAGTTATCAAATTGGGCAAAAGTACCAAAGATACGGCAAATATAATAGGTATCACACCTGCCTGATTTAACCTTAGGGGAAGGTAAGATGAAGCGGGAAGGCTTGTTCTGGATGAACGTCTTGCATAGTTAATGGGTATTTGTCTTGTGGCTTCATTCATAAACACAATTACTCCGACAATTACGATTGCCAAACCTGCAAAAACAATTAATCGAAGCAGATTTTGCGATTGGAAGGTGGTTAACGTTTGACCCAAAGACACCGGTAGTCTGGATACTATCCCTGCAAAAATCATCAAGGAAATTCCATTACTGAAACCGTATTCGGTAATTAGCTCACCCATCCAAACTGCCAATAGTGTACCGGCAGTCATTGTCAATATCAAAGAAAGAAGCGCCAAAGGAGACGCAATGTTGATAATCCCCTGCGAATGAAGGAGTGAATACATACCAAAACCCTGCAGAGCAGCCAGTGGAACAGTCAGATAACGGGAATATTGATTTATTTTTTCCTGACCATATTCGCCCTCTTTTGACAATTCCTCTAAAGAGGGAATCACATAAGAAAGAAGCTGAAATACAATAGTTGCATTAATATATGGGTTAAGTCCTAAAGCCATAACTGAAAAATTAGCTAGTGTCCCTCCTGAAAATACATCCAAAAGCGACAAAAGAGGACTCCCTGCAAAAAGTGCCTGAAGGCTAGTTCTGTCTATCCCCGGAGTGGGTATATGAGCAACGATTCTAAAAACCAACAAAATCAATGCTGTAATAAGTATCTTTTTTCTGATATCGGGAGATTTTATTGCCTTTGAAAAAAATTGGCCAATCGATTTGAGCATTTATAATTTATTTTATCAGCCCTAAAGAATTATTTCTTTCCTTTCGCCTCTTTTGGGTTTTTATTTGTTTTTTTATCCTGACCTTGTATTATTATCTTCCCTCCGGATTTCTCGATTTTTTTAGCCGCCCCTTTGGAAATAGGCACCTGGATCGTGAATTTCTTCTTAATATCATCCGATCCTAAAATTTTAACTCCAAACGCATAGGCTTGGTTTCTCTCAACAATACCGTTTTTAATCAATGTATCAATATTAACGATACTTCCTGAGGGCAAAAGATCAAGTGCACCCAACTTAATCACAATCGGATTTTTACCTGGTTTGTGTTTGGACTTTCCTCTCTGAAAAGGGAGCCTTTTGATAAGGGATTTTTTAACCTTAACACCTTCAAAAAGAATCGAAATGCTAGTTCGGGATTTTTGACCTTTTTGTCCTCTCCCGGTTGTGTGTCCACCCTTGCCGCTTCCATATCCTCTACCACGTCTTTTTTTATTTAATGTTTTTGTTTTTATCAACTCTTCCATATTAATTTTCACTTTTTAGGTAATTCCTTTCTGGCTTTTATAGTCTTATCAATTCGTGAAATTGTTTCCAGTGCTTTCAGGGTTGCATAAACATTGGAAATTTTATTTTCGGTTCCCAATATTTTTCCTGACGCATCCATAATTCCGGCAGCTTCCATAACCACTCGTATTGCTCCGCCAGCGATAATACCGGAACCGGGAGGGGCAGGTTTAATAAGAACTTTCGCAGCAGAGAATTTTTCAGTAACAGAATAAGGAATTGTAGTACCTTTTAGGGGAACTTTGATCATTCTTCTTTTGGCGGCTGTAATTGCCTTCCTGATGGCATTTCTAACATCGGTTGCTTTTGAATGGGCTACTCCCACCTTACCTTTTCTATCACCAACCACAACCAACGCAGTAAACCTTATCTGATTTCCCCCTTTGGTCTTTTTGGAAATTCTATTTACGTCAATAACCGTTTCTTCATATTCCTTAACAGCTGGTTCATAAGGTCTGTAGCCTTGCCTCGGTTGATTTTGGTTAAAGTTTGGATTAGGCATATTAAAATACTAAACCTCCTCTTCTCGCACCATCGGCAAGTGCCTTAACTCTTCCCTGATATCTATAACCGCTTTTATCAAATACTACTCGTGTAATTTTTTTCACTTTAGCTTTTTTGGCAATTTCTTCTCCAACTTTTTGTGCTTTTTGAGTTTTGCTGGACTTATCTGTCATATCCTTGGATGTTGCTGCGACCAACGTTTTTTGAGTATCATCATTGACTATTTGTGCATATATGTATTTATTAGATCTAAACACTACAAGCCTGGGCCTTTTTGCACTGCCCTTTACTTGGGTTGTAACCCTTTTTTTCCTCTGTATAAATTTCTCCCTTTTATTCATTTTATGCAGCTCCAACTGTCTTGGCGGCTTTACCCGCCTTTCTTCTGACAATCTCATCTATATATTTGATTCCTTTGCCTTTATATGGTTCAGGTGGCCTAACCGCTCTTATTACTGCGGAGGTTTGGCCAACTTTTTCTTTATCAATGCCGTCTACAGTTACAATATTTTTTTCAACCTTAAATGAAATTCCCTCGGGAGCTTCAATTTTAACAGGATGGGAAAAACCAACAGTTAATATCAGTTCCTTCCCTGATACCTCTGCTCTATAACCCGTACCTACCAACTCCAACTGTTTAGACCAACCCTCTGAGACTCCTTTAACCATGTTGGCAAGAACCGCTCTGGTTGTACCAAAATTGGACATCGCAGTCTTTGTTTCTTTTTTGCATAAAACTTTTAGGATTGAGCCATTAATCTCGGTGTCTATATTTCTTGCCAGTTTAAAATAAAGCTGACCTTTTGGCCCTGATACAATAACCTTGCCTGAGGTTTGTTCAACCTTTACTTCTTCGGGTAGATTGATCGGCTGTTTTCCAATTTTACTCATATTTTTACCAAACTTGTGCTATTACCTCACCTGATGTTCTTTGCTTAATGGCTTCCCTGATCGTTAACACACCCTTAGGTGTTGAGAGTATCAAAATTGATGGGGATCTGAATTTTTCCAGTTCATCCACACTTTTATAAATTCTCAACCCGGGTTTGGAAACCAATTTAAGATTTATAAGCACCGGTTTTTTATTCCTGTAGGTTAACTTAACCAAAATTTTCCCTTTTTCTTCCTTAACCTCATCCAGGTAATTCACCTTTTTAAGCGACATTGCTACCGCTTTGATCAAATTTGTCTTATCCACGACCAAATCGTGCTTATCTGCCATTGATGCATTTTTAAGCTTAATCAAAAAATCACCAACCGGATAATTAACCATATTGCAATTTACCAACTTGCCTTTCTAACTCCTGGAATCTCTCCTTTATGAGCTTTTTCTCTGAAACATAATCTACATAATCCGTATTTTCGCAAGTACCCCCTAGATCTGCCACACAGCTGACATCGGTTTCTGTAGCGGACTTTATATTTTAAATTTTTATCTTCTCGTACTTCTTTTGCTGTTGTTGACATATTTACTCCTTTTCAAACGGCATTCCCATAAGCTCAAGCATTCTCTTTGATTTCTCAACATCATCGCTGTTGGTTACTATACTTATTTCCAATCCTCTGGGAGAGGCTGATTTTGACAAATCTATTTCGGGAAATACAGTATGTTCGGTCAATGCAAGTGTGTAATTTCCTTTTTTATCAAAACTTGAGGTTTTAACTCCTCTAAAATCCCTTAATCTCGGCAAAACTATAGAAAATAGTTTATCCAAGAAAGAGTACATTCTATCACCCCTTAGGGTAATTGTTAACCCGACGGGCATGCCTTTTCTTAAACTAAAACTCGCAACAGAAATTTTTGCTGCTCTTACAGATGGTTTTTGTCCTGTAATAGTTGCTAAATCCCTAACAAGAGAGTCTCTCTGCTCCTTGTTTTTGCTCATATCTCCGACACCCATGTTAACGACAACTTTTCCTACCATAGGTACAGCATGGGGGTTTTTAATAGAATACTCCTTTATCAGTTCGGGAGTAACTTCGTTTTTATATTTTTCAACCAATCTGTTTTTATTTGCCATATTTATTTCGTATCTATTTCTTTATTACACTTCCTGCAAATTCTAACCTTTTCATCTCCAACTATCCTAAATCCTACTCTGGTTACTTGGTTGCACTTCGGACAAATCAGGGCAACCTTGGCCAAGGAAAGCGGTCTGGGAATATCATATATCCCACCCTTCTGGCCTTGTTGGGAGGCCTGACCTTTAACGTGTTTTTTGTACAAATTTATATCCGGAACTAAAACGGTATTTTTTTTGCTATCTAAGGCTTCAATCTTACCATCCCGTCCTTTGTCTTTTCCGGCTGTTATTTTTACTTTATCTCCAACTTTAAATTTAAACATCAAACTACCTCCCTTGCTAAAGACGCAATTTTGTTATAACCGGCTTCTTTTATCTCTCTGGCAATAGGACCTAAAATTCTAGTTCCTCTGGGAAGACCTTGTTTATCTATTACAACTCCGGCATTATCGTCAAACCTAACATAGCTACCATCCTGTCTTCTAACCTCTTTTTTTGTTCTAACCACTAAAACCTTAACTTTTTCGTGATCGGCAACTGCACCATTAGGGTCTGCTCCTTTTACGCTACACAAAACCACATCCCCAATTGTCGCTTTTTTGCCTATCTTTGTAGAAATCCCAATGACCATCAGTCTTTTTGCTCCCGAATTATCGGCAGGTTTTAGTACTGTCCTTAGTTGTATCATTTTTTCTTAGCCTCCTTTTTCTTTTTATCTTCAACCACTTCAACTATTTTCCACTTTATAAACTTGCTGTAAGGTCTGCTGGCAGCAAAACGTACATTTTGTCCTACTTCAACACCTAAGTCATCATGAACATGATATTTTTTGCTTCTTTTATATCTTTTCAGATATATAGGGTGCACAACAGTACGTTCAACCAAGATGGTTGCAGTTTTGTCCATTTTTGTTGATATTACCTTTCCGCTTAGTAGTTTCATTTATCCTCCTTCTTCTTATCTTTTTTTTGTGTGATTTCCTTTTCCCTCATGACAGTTTCAAGTTGAGCTATATCTATTTTTAAATTCTGCCCTTTTTTGGTATTTTTTTCTTCACCAGTGGCTATTTTAACCTGAATTGGCCCCAATTGCGATTTTTTATCGTTAATAATCTTTTCAAGTTCTTTAATATCTTTTCCTCTGGCTGATTTTAAATCATTCTTTTTCATCTTTATTCCTCCTTGTAAACTACTTTTGTTTTAAAGGGTAGTTTTGCCGCTGCTCTGTCAAATGCCCTTTCTGCAAGCTCGCGCGTTACTCCCGCTACCTCAAAAAGTATCCTCCCTGGTTTGACAACCGCAACATATCTATCTATATCACCCTTACCGCTCCCCATCCTTTTTCCTGCCGGTCTTGCCGAAACGGGTTTATCCGGAAAAACTCTAACCCAAACCTTACCACCGCGTCTTAGACTATGGGTAATCGCTCTTCGGGCAGCCTCAATTTGGCTTGCAGATACCCAAGCTCTACCCAAGGCTTTTATTCCAAATTCTCCGAAAGAAAGACTGGATCCTCTATAAGCAAGTCCTCTTCTTCTTCCTCTAAAATCCTTTACATATTTTCTTCTTTTTGGTTGTAACATTTTTTATTCCTCCTGGTCTTTGTGAATCCAAACCTTTACACCAACGTAACCTCTTTTTAATAGTGCAGGAACTTGAGCATAATCTATGTGCGCTCTTAAGGTCTGTGTCGGAACCGAACCTTCGTGATATTTTTCAACTCTTGAAATTTCCGCCCCACCGACACGTCCGCTAAGTGTGATTTTTATACCTTTAGCTCCTGACGCAATTACTCTTTCCATAGTTTTAGCGACAACTCTTTTTTGAGGCATTCTCCTCTCAAGGTCAGAGGCAATTCTAGATGCAACTAAATATGCCGATAGTTCGGGATTCTTTATTTCGTTTACCTTAAGATCAATTTTTAAATCTTTAACTCTTTCCCCTCTTACTTTTGAAATAACCTCCAAAATAAATTTCTTAACATCTTCTATTCCGGTTCCTCCTCTGCCTATTACAACACCCGGACGAGATACATTCATGGCAATAACCAAACTTTTGGGCAATCTTTCAATTTCAACAGCGTCAATTCCTGCCAGTTTAAGCCGTTGCATCAGTGCCTCTCTAATTTTTATATCTTCAATAAGATATTTTTTGTAATTTTCGCCATCGACAAACCATCTTGATTTCCAAGGAATGGTTTTACCTACTCTAATCCCTATTGGGTTAACTTTCTGACTCATTTTTTACTTTCCTTTCCAGTATTTTTGGTTTTTGTTGGTTTAGGCGCTTTTTTCTCTTGCTCTCGTTTAGTTGGTTGGACTTTTTTCTCAACAGTATCTTTTGCCTCCAGTATTACCCTTATGTGACTCATGCGTTTAAGTATCGGGTGCCATTGTCCTCTTGAAATCGGCCTACCTCTTTTTAGCCTTGGCCCTTCATTTATTTGTATATCTTTAAAGCTGAGCTCGGAAATACTCACGTTCTTTTGAGTAGCATTAGCAACTGCCGTTTTGATAACTTTTGATAAAACAACAGAAGCCTTTTTATTAATAAAGGGTAATCTGTCCAAAGCTTGCTGTGGTTTTAATTTTTTAATTAAACCAACCACTTCCCTGATTTTGGAAGGGCTTTGAATAACGTATTTCTGAGTTGATTTAAATTCCATAATTCTTTAAGTTTTCTCCATAGTTCTTTTAACAATTTCTCCATGTCCCCTGAAAGTTCGTGTTGGGGAAAATTCCCCAAGACGATGACCCACCATATCCTCGGTAATAAATACATCGATAAAAATCCTACCGTTATGAACCTGGAAATATTTGCCCACAAATTCGGGAGGAATTTGCGATGCTCTTGCCCAAGTCTTAATGGGTTTGGATTTATCTCCCATCCCGGCAGCAATCTTTTTTAAAAGATTTGCATCTACATATGGTCCTTTTTTGTTAGATCTAGACATAATTAATGATGTTTACCCAACTTCCTTCCTTGAATTATCATCTTATCCGAATATTTATTTTTTTTCCTGGTTTTACCTACGGCTTTTTTGCCGTAAGGTGTCTTTGGATATTTGAGTCCAACAGGGCTTCTACCTTCACCACCACCGTGAGGATGTGCCCCCGGGTGCATGGCAACACCCCTGACTGTTGGTCTTATTCCCATCCTTCTACTTCTGCCCGCCTTACCTATTTTTTTGCTTCTGAATTCCATATTCCCCAGTTGACCCACCGATGCCAGACAAATTGGATTAAATCTTTTTATCTCACCTGAAGGGAGTTTAACTAAAACATACTTCTCTTCTTTCCCTTGTAAAACTGCAACCGAACCAGCTGATTTTACCATTTGCCCACCCTTTCCGGGGGTAATTTCGATGTTGTGGATTTGGGTACCTACCGGAATTTTTCCCAAAGGCAAAGTATTTCCCAAACTGATAGGGGCATTTTGTGATGAAATTACCTTATCTCCCTCTTTAATCTGATTTGGTGAAAGAATATATCTTCTTTCACCGTCTTCGTATAAAACCAGGGCAATATTAAGATTCCTGTTGGGATCGTATTCAATGGTTTCAATTTTACCCCAGACGTCTTTCTTATCTCTTTTAAAATCAATATCCCGCATAAATCTTTTGTGTCTTCCACCTTGATGCCTGACAACAATTTTCCCTTTAGATCTACCCGAATTTTTGGGTAATATTGTTTTAAGTTTTCTCATTTATTTTCCTTTCTCTTTAAAAATTGCTATTTTTTCTTTCTCAGCCAGAGTAACCATAACTTTTTTATAACCTGATTTCTTTTGTTTTTTGCCCCGATTATTTTTTGAAACGCTACCTTTATAATTGATTGTTCTTACTTTTTGAACATGAACATCAAATACTTCACTAATAATCTTTTTTGCCTGGGATTTGGTCAAGCTATTTGGAACACTAAAAGTGTAATAACCCTTTTTGACAATATTCATACTTTTTTCGGTAAGAATCGGTTTTATTTTCATTTTTTAGTCTCCCTACTTTTAGTTTTTGGGGTTTTTTCTTTTTCAAATACTCCTTTATCAAAAACTAAAAATCCACCAAGATAGACGCTAAAAGAATTCAGTTCAGGAAAGCTTAACAGCTTTACTCCTTCTAAATTACTAAAGGCCTTCAGTAAATCTTCAGTTTTCTTATCTTTAAGTACTAGGCTTATCCTACTTTGACCTTTAGCGACTTTATCAATCAGTTTTTGTGCATCCTTTGTTTTGGCAAGAGAAGAAAGATTTTGTACAAGAACCAGATCGCCCTTTTTAGCTTTTGTTGATATTGCAATATTTAGAGACTTTTTCTTCATGTTTGCGGAAAGCTTAAGCTCTCTTTTATACGGTTTTGGCCCATGGGCTTTACCACCTCCGACAAAAATCGGTGCTGATTTTGCTCCGTGCCTTGCTCCGCCAGTTCCCTTTTGCCGATAAGCTTTCTTTTTAGTTCTGGAAACCTCAGAACGTGTTTTTGTCGATGCCAAATGTGGGTGACTCCTGTCCAGGTAAACTCTAATACTTTGAGAAAGTAACCTATTATTGGGCTTTTCCTCATATTCTTTGGGTAAAACCACATCTGTTTGTTTGGTTCCTTTGGCTGAATATGAATTAATTTTTATCATCTTCTTGCTCCTTTTCCTGAGTGCCTTCCTGAGGCTTTTCATCTTGCTTTTGATTACCTTCCCCCTTTTCCTCTTCTTCCGGCTCCTCACCTTCAACAATTTGTGCAGCAACTTCGGTAATACCTTCAAGTTTTCCCCTCGAAAGTCTGTTAATTATTAATAGCCCTCCAGGAACACCAGGAACCGGTCCTGAAAGCTCTATTTCATTCGTATCCGGATTCAAAGATATAACTTGTAGGTTTTTTATAGTCAAATTTTCATTTCCCATCCTCCCGGCCATTTTTTTGCCTTTATATACTCTTCCCGGAGTGGTTCTTTGACCGATTGAACCAGGAGCTCTTTCTCTATCAGATTGGCCATGGGTCCGAGGTCCGCCTGCGAATCCCCAACGTTTGACGACACCGGCAAAACCCTTACCTTTTGATCTGCCTCTCACACTAACAAAATCGCCTTTGGCAAATATATCGGATGCCGTAACTGTATCCCCCACTTTATAATCCGGTTTCTCGGATAGCCTGACCTCGGCCAAAAAACGAGGTGCTTTTTTAGTATCCTTGATAGCGCCTTTTAGGTGTCCCTTAGTCGGTTTATTGACATTTTTGAGGTTCTTTTGCCCTATTCCTAATTGAACTGACCAATAACCGTCTTTTTCGATGCTTTTAATTTGAGTAACCACACATGATCCGACGGTTATTTTGGTAACCGGTACTCTTCGGCCTTTAACAAAAGCCTGACTCATTTTTCCTTTGATCGCCAATGTCGATTTCATTGTTTCATTACACAAAAAAAGGTGCCGGAGGCACCTATATATTTAACTGGTCCTTCCTGCTTTCTCGTAGTGGTTGTTAGGCTATGATAAAACCACCTCCATTGTGATAGGGCAAATTATAACAAACGAGGCTGTCAGAAGCAATACTTCCTAACCGATTCATACTTTTAAAATAAGTGCCAAATATTCCTTATTTTTGGCACGTAATCCCTCTATCGGTGAGGCAACAACTCCTTTAATAACACATTCCAAGACTCGGATTTTTTCAGTTACCTTATTTACGGTTTCTTCAACTTTTTCAGGTTTAAGTTGCCCCGAAATAACATCTTTTTTATCGGCTTCGTAGTGAGGTTTGATCAAAGAAATTATTTTACCCTTATCTTTAAGATTCTTCAGAGCATTAGGTATAATAAGCTCCTGCTTGGTCCAACCTACATCTATAGTTATCAGGTCAACTTTTTCGGGCAGAGTTATGTGCATTGCATTGGTTCTTTCCAAAACTACTACACGAGAGTCCTTTCTTAATTTCCAGGCAAGTTCCCCATAAGCAGTATCGACCGAATAGACTTTTTTAACCCCGTTATGAAGCAAAATATCCACAAAGCCCCCTGTTGATGAGCCAAAATCTGCACAAACTAGCCCTTTGGGTGAAATTTCGAACGCATTAAGAGCAAATTCCAGCTTTTCCCCCGCGCGGGATACATAATTAGTTGTTCTTTGTTTCATAAATAATCAAATTATCTACAGAAGCCTTATTATATGTCAAAAGGTAATTATTTACCCATGAAGCTTGGTTAAATTACATCTTTATCTCAATGGACACTCCCGCCGGTAGGTCGAGATTGGAAAGTGAATCAATAGTACGCTCCGAAGGATCCTGGATATCAATCAAGCGCTTATGGACCAAAACTTCAAAATGTTCCTGTGCGTCTTTGTCGGTAAAAGGGGATTCTTTAACAGCGATTATAGTTCTTTTGGTGGGTAGGGGAATGGGGCCAATTATTTTTGCACCTGTTGCCAAAGCTGAATCCAATATCTTAGCCGCCGCTTCGTCAATGACACGGTGATCGTAGCTCTTTAGCTTAACTCTAAGTCTTCCTGCTGGCATAAGCCCCGTTAAGGTGCGAAATTATTAATACTTTTAGGCAATTACTTTGGTAATAGCGCCGGCACCTACCGTGCTACCACCCTCTCGGATAGCAAACCTAAATCCTTCTTCCAAAGCTACGGGCTGGATAAGTTTTACTTTCATTTTTGCGCTGTCTCCGGGCATAACCATTTCTATTCCTTCCGGAAGGGTTACTTCCCCGGTAATATCTGCTGTCTTGATAAAGAACTGCGGTTTATAACCTGAGAAGAAAGGTGTGTGTCTTCCACCCTCTTCTTTACTCAGAATATAAACTTCGGCTTCAAATTCCGTGTGAGGAGTTAATGAACCCGGCTCAGCCAATATTTGACCTCTTTCAACATCGTTTTTCTCAACACCTCTAAGAAGTACTCCTGCATTATCTCCTGCTTGAATTTCATCAAGATACTTCCTGAACATTTCAAGCCCTGTTGCAACTGTTTTCTTGGTTTGTTTAAGACCTACTATTTCAACTTCCTTGTTTAGTGCTAACTTTCCGCGCTCAACCCTTCCAGTTACAACGGTTCCCCGACCCTTGATAGCAAAAACATCCTCAATCGGCATTAAGAAAGGCTTTTCAGTTTCTCTTTTGGGTTCAGGAATATAGCTGTCAACAGCATCCATAAGCTCCATCACCTGTTTTTCCGCTTCGGCATCACCTTCAAGCGCCTTGAGTGCTGAAACTCTGATAATAGGTACTTCATCACCTGGATATTTGTACTTTTTAAGAAGTTCTCTGATATCTGCCTCAACCAGTTCGATAAGTTCAGGGTCGTCTATTTGGTCGATTTTGTTCAGTGCTACAACTATTGCAGGAACATTGACCTGTCTGGCCAAAATAACGTGTTCTCTGGTTTGTGGCATAGGACCGTCTGGCGCTGAAATTACCAAAATTGCTCCATCCATTTGAGCTGCACCAGTGATCATGTTTTTGATGTAATCAGCATGTCCCGGAGCATCGATATGGGCGTAATGGCGTTTTGCTGTTTCGTATTCAATGTGGGAAATATTAATAGTTACTCCTCTTTCTTTTTCTTCAGGAGCATTATCAATATCTTCAAATTTATAAGGTTTGGTATTATTACCAGGTTGTTTAGATAAAACACTAGTTATAGCCGCCGTGAGGGTGGTCTTTCCATGGTCAACATGTCCAATAGTCCCAACATTTACGTGTGGTTTATTTCTTTCAAACTTTTGTTTTGTATCTCCTGCCATAATTTATAAATTTTACAATAAGATCGGTTCTTTTACAAACAAATAAGGGCTAACTTGCCCTAATGTTGGTATTATACTTGTGGCTAAACGAGGCTGTCAATAGTCAAACCTTAGCCTCGAGCCATAGTAACCTTACCAACTTTTTCAACGATTGTTTCAGTGATATTTTTAGGGACCTCTTCATAATGGCTTGGCTCAACATAAGCTCTGGCCCTTCCTTGGGAAATTGAACGCAGCTTTGTTGCGTACCCTGACAATTCAGCCAAAGGAGCTGTTGCATAAATTACCGTTTCTCCGCCTTTTTCTTCGGTTCCTGAAATTTGAGCACGTTTACTGGATAAGTCACCTATAATATCTCCCATAAATTCCTCAGGAGTAAATACTTCAACATTCATAATAGGTTCCAAAAGAATCATATCTGCTTTTTTTGAAGCTTCTTCCAAAGCCAGTGATCCTGCGATTTTGAAAGCAATCTCGGAAGAATCAACTTCATGGTAGCTACCGTCGTAAACTGCAACCTTCATATCGACCATTGGAAAACCGGCCATTATCCCGTTTTCCATTTTCTCCTTAACACCTTTTTCAATTGCAGGAATATACTCTGACGGAATCGCTCCTCCTTTGATCTCGTTTTTGAATTCAAATCCTTCGCCTCTGCCAAGGGGTTCAACCCTGAGCAAACAGTGTCCATACTGACCACGGCCTCCTGTCTGTCGGATATATTTACCTTCTCCTCGTGCCTGCTTTTTGATAGTTTCTTTATATGCAACCTGTGGTGATCCTGTTTGTGCCTCAACGGAAAACTCTCTTTTCATTCTATCTACTAAGATTTCCAGTTGAAGTTCACCCATCCCGGAGATAATAGTTTGACCTGTTTCGGGGTTACTTTTTATTTTGAAGGTTGGGTCTTCATCTGAAAGCTTCTGCAGTGCAATTCCCATTTTTTCCTGATCTGACTTGGTAGCAGGTTCAATTGCCAATGAAATTACCGGTTCGGGAAAAGTAATTGATTCCAGTAAAATCGGATGACCGGGATCACAAAGGCTGTTGCCGGTAGTTGTTTCTTTTATTCCGACTGCAGCAACTATTTCTCCGGCGAAAGCTTCATCAATAAGCTCTCTTTGGTCGGCGTGTAATAAAACCAGCTTACCTATTCTTTCAGTTGTTTGTTTGCTTGCATTGTAAATCACCTGGCCTGCTTTGACTTTTCCTGAATAAATTCTCATATAGACTAATCTTCCAACGTGTGGGTCGGTCATAATTTTAAAGGCAAGTGCAGAAAAAGGAGCATTATTGTCACGATTTCTAGTTTCCTTCTCACCGGTTTTTGGATTGATACCTTCAATGGCAGTAAGATCTATAGGTGAAGGTAAATATTCAATTACCCCATCCAAAAGAAGTTTTGCTTCTGCAGTTCTGTTATCACCCCCAAAAATAGGAAAAAATTTACCTGAAATAACACCATTCCTTATAGCTCTTTTGAGCTCCTCCTCGCTTGGCTCCTGTCCTTCCAGGAATTTGGCTAAAGTAGCATCATCATACTCTGAAGCCTTTTCAATCAGCTCTTTTCTGTATTTTTGACAAACCTCGATCAAATCCGAAGGTATTTCTCCTTCAACCAAGGTATTGTCATCCAAACTCTTATAGGTATAGGATTTCATTTTGATCAGGTCTACTATACCTGTATGATCGTGCTCAAGTCCGATGGGATAAATAACCGGTGCAGCATTTGCCCGCAACCTCTCTCTGACAGACTTGATACTGCCCTCAAAATCGGCACCGATCAGGTTAAGTTTATTTAAAACACAAATTCTGGGTACTTTATAACGATCCGCTTGGCGCCAAACCGTCTCTGACTGGGATTCAACTCCAGTCCTTCCGTCAAAAACCATAATCGCTCCATCTAATACACGAAGAGATCTTTCGACTTCGGCAGTAAAATCAATATGCCCAGGAGTATCAATAATATTAACCCTGTATTTACCTTTCTCAACGCAAGATGTCTTTTCAAGTTCCCAGAAAGTGGTAATTGCCGCTGAAACTATTGTAATACCTCTTTCCCTTTCCTGGGCCATCCAATCGGTAACTGTTGTCCCCTCATCTACAGACCCCAATTTGTAGGTTTTGCCTGTTTCAAAAAGAATACGCTCGGTAGTAGTAGTTTTTCCTGCATCAATATGAGCAATAATACCTATATTACGGATTTTTTCTAACGGTACATCACGGTCTTTTGTAACCGTCATCACCATTGCTGATTTTTTCTTTTTAACTTCTGCTGGCATAATTTCTACAAAAAGAAGATGTATTACCTCTTACCATCTAAAATGAGCAAACGCTCTATTCGCTTCAGCCATTCTCTCAGTATCTTCTCTCTTTTTAACCGCGGCGCCTTCACCTTTGGCTGAATCTATAATTTCGGTTGCTAACTTTTGTGCAAAAGTGTGGAATTCGGAGTTACTTCTGGCTCGGGTAGCAGCTACCAACCAACGAATCGCCAAAGAATCTCTTCTAGAACCTCTTACAGTCATGGGTACCTGATAGGCAGCCCCTCCTATTCTTCTTGGTCTTACTTCCATGGTCGGACGAATGTTATTCATAGCTTTCTCAAAAACTACTACCGGATCTTGTTTTTGACTTTCCTTAATAATTTCAAAAGCAGTATAAATTTGCTTTTGGGCAACAGACTTTTTGCCATCTTTCATACAACGGTTTATCAATTTGGTAACCAATTGATTTCTATAAATAGGATCTGGATCTATTGGTTTAATTTTTGCTTGTCCTCGTCTTGGCATAATTTTTTATGAGGCTGATGCAGTTGAAGCCTAGCTTGACCCTCCTGTCTGTTGTTTTTTGGTTCCGTATCTGCTTCTGGATGTTTTTCTACCTACCACACCTGTTGTGTCATATTTACCCCTGACCACATGATATTTAACTCCTGGAAGATCCTTAACACGACCACCTCTGACCAAAACTATCGAATGTTCTGCAAGCTCATGTCCTTCACCGGGGATATATGCAGTAACTTCCTGTTTATTGGAAAAGCGAACCCTGGCAACTTTTCGCAAAGCTGAATTAGGTTTCTTGGGGGTCATAGTTCTAACTGACAAAACAACGCCCCGCTTGTATGGAGAGGGTAATTCTCCGAACCTTCGGTCTTTAGCATTAAACCACTTTCGCAGTGAAGCGGTTTTGCTCTTTTTTGTTATGGTCTTTCGACCTTTTCTTACTAATTGTGATACTGTCGGCATAAACTTAAAAAATAAATACTAACTGCTAAATTAGCCAATAATTATACTATTTATCGGTATTTTGAGGCAAGGACTCCTTGTTCTCTTCAATTTCCGCCCGCTCAGGAGTAACAGGAATCAATCTTCCAATAATAACGTTCTCTTTTAATCCTAAAAGTTTGTCCTCTTTGGCTATAAGTGAGCTATTGGTTAAAACATCGGTTGTTTGTTCGAAAGAAGCTGCTGACAGCCAGCCTTCTGTATACAAAGCCCTTCTGGTTATACCAAGCACCACCTGTTGTGCTGATGCCGGTTCTCCACCAGCCGCCAAAACTTTTTCGTTTTCCTCTTCGAATACAGCTTTATCAACCAAATCTCCGGGTAAAAATTGTGTGTCACCGGTCGTAACAATCCTTACTTCGTTACTCATCTTGCGTACTATGACTTCAAAGTGCCTGTCGTTGATTGGAATTCCTTGAGATTCATAAACTTTTTGAATTTCATTCACCAAATATTCCTGAGCTGAACGAAGGCCCCTGATCGAGAGGATTTCTTTAATATCCAACGCTCCAACTGCTAAGGCTGATCCTGCCTCAATTAGCTGTTTATCATTAACTGCAAGTTTGATTGTCTTGGGGATGATATATTCTCTTTCTTCCTTAGGTTTGGTAGATACCGAAGTAACAGTCACTTTCCAGCCTGTATCAGTTTCGGTAATTGCAACCTTTCCCGAAATTTCCGACAATGGTGATAGAACCTTTGGAACCCTGGCTTCAAAGAGCTCTTCTACTCTGGGAAGGCCTTGTGTAACATCAATTCCGGCAATACCTGCCATGTGCTTGGTCCTAAGTGTAAGTTGTGTGCCTGGCTCTCCTATAGACTGTGCTGCTACAACTCCCACAGGTGTTCCTACTTCAACCGGTTTTTTATCTGAAAGATTCCATCCATAGCACTTGGCACAAATTCCATACCTAAGATTACAAGATAGTGGAGATCTAATTATTACCTGCTCCACACCTTCTTGATTTATTTCAGCCGCTTTAGCCTCATCAATAATATCTCCCTTGGCAACAATAATCTTTTTACCTTTAGGACTTACAATATCTTCTGCGGCGTATCTACCGAATATCCTTTGAACAAAAACGTTCGGTCTGGTTGATTTTCGAATTTTTATCCCCTCATGAGTACCACAGTCGTGGGTTCGAATTATCAAATCATGGCCAACATCAACCAATCGTCTGGTTAAATATCCTGCGTCTGCTGTTTTTAGAGCGGTATCGGTTAAGCCCTTCCTTGAACCCCGGGACGATGTGACGTACTCAAATACCGATAAACCTTCTCGGAAGTTAGATTTAATAGGAAGTTCAACAATTTTACCCAGCGGGTCAACAATAAGTCCTCTTATTGCAGCTAACTGTTTAACCTGGTCTCTTGATGCTCTACCAACTTTGGCGTCAATTACTACTTTTATGGGAGAAGTTGAGTCCATTGCTTCCCATGTTTTTTCCGCTAAGTCTTCTGTTGTTTCGATCCAAACTTCCTGTGATAATCTCTTCTTCTCCTCCGAGGTGATAAGACCTTCAGAGAAATTCTTTTCAATTACTTTAACCCTTTCTTCTGCACTGTTAAGTATTTTTTGTTTATCGGGTAAAATCTGTGCATCAAATATACCAAAGGAAAGTCCAGAGATAGTACCACCGTAAAATCCGAGTGTTTTTATTGCATCGATAAGCTCGACAACTCTTTCTTTGGAATTGGTAGCATAAGCTTTATTAAACAGTGCTTTAATTACAGAAGAAGCAACAGCTTCATTGATATATTCAAAATTTTCAGGAAGAACTTCGTTAAAAAGAATCCTCCCTACTGTTGTATCGATAATTTTTCCATCTATCCTTACTGCAATCTTTTGTTTCAGCTCTACCTTTTGTGTCTGGAAAGCCAAAATCGCCTCCTGTTTATCAGCAAAAATACCCTCATAAGGTTTAAGTCTTGTGTCCTCACTGGTAAGATAATAAACACCCAATGCCATCTCTTTTGAAGCCGGTGTAGAAACAGGGGCACCGTCTGCCGGCCTTAGCAAGTTATGCTCAGGGAGCATCAAATCCTTTGCTTCTTCTATGGCTTTTTTGGAAAGGGGTACATGTACGGCCATCTGGTCCCCGTCAAAATCGGCGTTAAATCCGGAACAAATTGCAGGATGAATTCTGATTGCACTACCTTCAATTAAAACTGGATAAAACGCCTGAATACTCAATTTGTGCAAGGTCGGAGCCCTGTTAAGTAAGACCGGATGATCTTTGGTAATTTCTTCCAAAATATCAAAAACTTCCGCCGGCCTGCGTTCAAGCATATTTTTGGCACTTTTAACATTGGGTGCAATTCCCCTGGCTATCATTTCCCTTAAAACAAAGGGTTTAAACATTTCCAAGGCCATTTCTTTGGGTAAACCGCACTGGTCAAGATTTAGTTCCGGTCCAACAATAATTACCGACCTGCCTGAGTAGTCAACCCTTTTACCCAAAAGGTTTTGCCTGAATCGTCCTTGTTTTCCTTTGAGCATGTCGGAAAGCGATCTTAAGGCCTGTTTACCCCTACCGCGTCGGGTAGCTTTTCTTTGAGAAGCATCGATTAGAGAATCTACCGCCTCCTGAAGCATCCTTTTTTCGTTTCTTAAAATTATTTCCGGAGCACCGAGAGAGATAAGGTGCTTTAGTCGGTTATTTCTATTAATTACCCTTCTATAAAGGTCGTTTAAGTCTGAGGTTGCAAACCTTCCACCGGAAAGTTGTACCATAGGACGCAAATCGGGCGGTAAAACTGGAACCACCTTCATTATCATCCAGCTGGGCGAGATTTTTGCCTTCCTTAGACCGTCAACAAGTTTCAATCTCTTTGAAAGTTTGATAAATTTAGCACTTGATTCCTTCGTTTCCTCGATATCTTTTCTGAGTTCTACCGAAAGCTTTTCAAGATCAACTTTTTCTATGACAGAAAGTATTGCGTCAGCACCCATTTTTACATTAATGAAGTTTGCAGCGCTGTAGCTCACTAATCCGTCATATTCTTCTTCCGAAAGAATTGACAAAATCTGGGTATTGCGTGCCAAATACATAAGATTGTCGAATATTTGATCTGTTTTTGCTACCGTGTCTTTTTCTTCTTCTACTATCGCTGTTTCTTTCTTGCGTAAATCCAGATCAATTTCGGATTTAGCTAAGGTTGCCTGCTCTTTATTTTTGATCTTGGAAACTATCTTTTCCTTAGCTTTTTGTGCTTCTGTCTGAAGAGTTTCTTTCCTGTCGCTGAAAGTATCGTTTATTTCCTTAACTCTTTCTTCACGAGCATCGGTTATATTTTTTATAGCTTCTTTTCTAGCTTTTTCATCAACACCGACAACAAGATATCTCGCAAAGTAAATTACCTGTTCAATCGCTCTCGGGGGAACACCTAAAATCAGAGAAATTTTACTGGGTGCACCCTTGAAAAACCAAACGTGCGCAACTGGCGAAGCCAGGGTAATATGGCCCATCCTTTCCCTTCTGACTCTTGATTGAGTTACTTCAACTCCGCACTTATCGCAAACAACGCCCTTATACCTGATTCTTTTGTACTTTCCGCAGTAACACTCCCAATCTTTGGTAGGACCGAAAATCCGCTCATCAAAAAGTCCATCCTTCTCAGGCTTTAAAGTTCTGTAATTTATAGTCTCAGGCTTTAATACCTCACCTCGCGACCATTTTCTGATCTCATCTGGTGAGGCCAGTCTTATAACTAAGCCTTTAAAATCTGATAGTGTTCTCAAATCTGATAATGGTTCCATAATTATGCTTTAGCCTCCTCAACTTCCATTGGTGAAGATGGATTGGTCAACTGTTGTGTTGCTACAACTTCAGCCCCTGCTGCTTCCGCCAACTTATCTCCCGCTTTGGTATCTTCTTCTTCATCTTCTTTAGCAATTACTGCACCCGTTGCATCAATAGAAAGACCTAAGGAATTAAGTTCCCTGATAAGTACTTTGAACGATTCAGGAACCGTGGGAGTGGGCATATCAACACCTTTAACTATTGCTTCAAAAGCTCTTGCCCTTCCCACCATGTCATCGGATTTTATTGTCAGCATTTCTTGAAGAGTATAGGCCGCTCTGTGAGCTTCAAGTCCCCAGACTTCCATCTCTCCAAGTCTCTGCCCACCCATTTGGGCTTTTCCGCCCAAAGGCTGTTGTGTAACCAAAGAGTAAGGACCAGTACTTCGTGCGTGAGTCTTATCCTCAACCATGTGGATAAGCTTAAGAATATAAGCTATTCCCACAACCGTATCCTCTTTGAACGGTTCACCTGTTTTTCCATCATGAAGCCTGGCCTTTCCATTGACTGGAAGTCCTTGTTTTTTAAGCTCATTGGAAATTACATCTTCGCCCATCTCATCAAAAACCGGTAAAGCAGCTTTCTCACCGGCCTTGGACATAGCCCAACCCAAATGGGCTTCCAGAAGCTGGCCCATGTTCATACGAGAAAGAACCGACAATGGAGAAATAACGATGTCGACCGGAGTTCCATCTTCTAAATAGGGCATGTCGGCAACAGGCATTATCTTAGAGATAACTCCTTTGTTACCGTGCCTTCCTGCAACCTTATCTCCAACCGTAATTTTTCTCATCTGAGCCACTTTTACAATTACTTTCTTGATTACTCCCGGCCCAAGTTCATCTCCTTTATCCTTATCCAAAATAGAAACTGCAACTACAATACCTTTTTCTCCGTGGGGTACGCGCAAGGAAGTATCCCTAACTTCACGGGCCTTCTCTCCGAATATTGCCCTGAGTAGTCTTTCTTCCGAAGTAAGCTCTGTTTCACCCTTAGGTGCTATTTTTCCTACCAAAATATCGTTGGGTCCGACTTCAGCACCCACAACAACAATTCCGTCTTCCGCCAAATTGGATAGTTCCGCTTCGGCAACGTTAGGAATATCCCGTGTCAACTCTTCCGGACCAAGCTTGGTGTCTACAACATCACAGTCGTATTCTTCTATATGGATTGAGGTTAAAAGGTCTTCTTTTACCAATCTGTCGGAAATCAAAATTGCATCTTCAAATCCGTAACCTCCATAGGAAGCATAGGCAACCACCAAATTTCTTCCTAAAGAAAGCTCTCCCTGATCAATCGCAGGTCCATCTGCTAAAAGATCTCCTTTTTTGACTTTATCCCCAGCCACAACCTTACATCGTTGGTTATAGCAAGTTGAATGGGCTGTCCTTTTAAACTTAGTAAGGTAGTAGACCTCTTTTTTACCTGAATCAACGATTTCGACATCTTCAAGAAGTTCGGGGTCTGTTTCCTCTTTCTTGGTAAGTTTTACTTCAATTCTGTCTGCATCTGCAAATTCAACAACACCATCATGTCTTGCTCCTATAAGCCTTCTCATTCCCTGGGCAATTGATGCCTCCATTCCGGTACCCACAACCGGTGCTTCAGGATTTACTAAAGGAACAGCCTGACATTGCATGTTTGAACCCATCAACGACCTGTTACCCTCATCATGTGCCAAAAAAGGAATTAATGATGCTGATGAACCAACAACCTGCCTAGGAGTCACATCAATATAATCAACCAAGCTTGAGGATCCTTCTGTAAAAATACCTTTATATCTTAAAGGAACACGATCATCGGTAATATATCCTTTTGCGTCTATTCCCACGCCAGAATGGGTAATATGGAATTCCTCTTCATCATCAGCCGATAAATATTCTATTTTGTCTGTAACTTTTACCAAAGTTTTTCTTCCCTTTTTCTCTTTTTCTACTTTTCGGTAAGGTGCTTCTATAAAACCATACTCATTTACCTTGGCGTATAAAGCCAGGTAAGTAACCAAACCGATATTCGGACCTTCAGGTGAACGAACAGGATCGATTTTGCTATATTGGGAAGAATTAACATCTCTGATAGAGAAAGATGCTCTTTCCCTATTGATACCTCCAAGACCCAGAACTGATACCCTCCTTAAGTTATCGATCTCGGAGAGGGGATTTGTATCATCCAATATCGTCGAAAGCTGGTTTGATCTAAAAAATTCATTCAAAGAAGCAATAAGAGGCCTGGCGTTTATTAAGTTGGCAGGCAAAGGTTTGTCTTCAGGTGAAATAAGGCTCATCTTTTCTTTGATTGACTTTTCCAGCCTTAAAAGACCGACACGAAACGCGTTGGTGGCCACCAACTCTCCAACCCTTCTTAACCGTCTGTTGGACAAATGATCAATGTCGTCGACTCTTCCCTTTCCGTTTTGTAAATTTACTAGGTAGTTTAGAGTTGCCACAATATCAGGTCTGGTTAAAACCCAATTTGGCTTTTCGTTAGGAATATTTATCTGGAGTCTTTTGTTAATCTTAAATCGGCCGACTTTACCAAAATCATACCTCCTTGGTTCAAAGAACAATGATTTAAAAAGATTTTCGGCGTTTTCCAAAATAACCGGCTCTCCAGGCCTTAGTTTTTTGTAAATCTCCAATAAAGCCTCTTCTTGATTATTGGTATGGTCTTTTTCCAGGGTTGCTTTGATATAATCATGCTGTGCGTCAATGTTTGAATCCTTGAACAAATCCATTATTTCCTGATTTGTTTCTATTCCCATAGCTCTAAGCAAAATAGTTCCCAAAACCTTCTTCCTTCTATCAATTCTCGCCGATATTACATCATTTTTAGAAACTTCAAACTCAAGCCAAGAACCATGAAGTGGTCTCACTTCAGCTTTATAAAGCATCCTGCCAGAAGATGGATCAAGTTCTCCCGAAAAATATATTCCGGGACTTCTGACTAATTGGTTGATAACTGCCCTTTCAATTCCATTAATAATGAATGTTCCTCTGGAAGTCATTTGAGGAATATCCCCCAGAAAAACTTCCTGAGTAATTTCTTTTTGAGTTCTTTTATTGATCAGGGTTGCCTGAACTTTGAGTGGAGATGAGAAGTTTATTCCTTTTTCTTGGGCCAATCTGGGATTTGTAGTAGGTTCGCCTAAAGCATGCTCTTTTAATACCAACTGCCAGTTTTTTCCAGTAAAATCATCAATAGGGTTTATTTCTTGAAGTTCTATTTCAGTTCCTTCTGTAATGAACCAATTCCATGATTCTTTTTGTACTAAAGTTAAATTTAATTCGGGCAAGTTCTTTTCTTTTTTTCCAAAATTTCGACGGGTGTTAGAGCTATTTTTTAAGGCCATTTTTAATACACAAAAGACCCGCATAAGTACGCGGGACTAGCGTACACTTAGTACGCCTAATAAGGATTATACACTCAAACGAGCTTCTGTCAAGAGTTTTTGCCTAAAGATATTTGCTGATATTCTGGTTGTGTTCTTGTAATGTTTTTGCATAATGAATGTTCCCCTCTGAATCATGCAGATAATACCAATAATCCGAATCTTGCGGGTAAATTACTGATTTTATTGATGACAATCCCGGATTTGCAATTGGAGTTGGTGGAAGACCGGCATTCAAATAGGTGTTGTAAGATGACTTTACTTTTTTATCTTCAGAGGTAGCAGGCTGCCACCACTTAATCTTAGATAAATCATCACTTATTGCATCATATTTGATATTTGCTAGTGCGTACTGCAATGTTGCATCAACCTGAAGAGGCCAGCCCTCCTCGAACCGCTTTATCAATATTCCAGCAACAATAGGTCTTTCGTCTTCGGTCTTAGTTTCCCTTTCAACCAATGAAGCTAAAATCATTGTTTGAGACAAAGATAGGCTTCCTTTATCAATCTGTGCCTGCAATTGAGCGTCCATTTTTTTATCAAATGTCAAGGTCAATAACTTTACGACATTGGTAGCGGTCGTTGTTTTTGCCAAAAGGTAGGTATCCGGGAAAAGATAGCCTTCTTTATCAGCGGCAGCTTCCAAAAACTCTTTTTTAAAAGATTGTGCGGAAGCGGAATCCAAGTTAAAAGCTGAGATAAACCTCTGGGCAATCTCTTCACTTCGCAGACCTTCCGGTATGGTTACCCAGATTAAAGAAGGTCCTTTGGAAAGCTCTTCAACAATTTTAAACATACTATCTTTTGAGTTCAGGGTATATTCTCCTGCTAAAATTGATTTCTGCTTCCCTGTCGCCTGAATATAAATTTTGAATGCAAGGGACGACCTGATAATTGCTTTTTCTTTGAGTACAACTCCGATATCGGAAGCGCTACTTCCTTTTTTAATTACTACCGCTATTGTAGAATCTTTGGAAGAAACCGGCTGGCTGCTTTTCCAAAACCAAACCATACCAGAAACTATAATCAAAAAAATTATTAAGGGAAGTAAAAGAAATTTTTTCATTTCAAGAAATAAGATAATACCACCTATTTAAATTTTCCACAAAAGATTAAACCTCTTCAAGTAATGCTCTTCTATACCTTTTGGTTTTGGGGTCTTGAATGAAAATCCTTCCACAAGTGCAGGTGACTTTGCTACTTCCGTCTCTACGTTTTTCCTTTTTCCCGGAGCTTAATTCCCTGCCACATCCAACACATCTACCCTGCGACAACAACCAAGCTTGGATTGGTGAAATAACATTCTTAAACATGTCTATCTAAATACAATTGTAACATATAACAGGCTGCGTAGGCATCTTTGAGATTTTTCCTCTTTTTTCTTTTTATTCCTGCATTAATTGCCAATTTCTGACTTTCGTAAGTTGAAAGGGTTTCATCAATGTACTCAATCTCTGTATCTAAGCTCTCTTTAAGTTGATTACCGAAATTTTGTGCCTTTTGTTTTGACTCTCCCTCGGATACTCCTATTAGAAGTTTTTGGATATTCTCCTTTTTAATTACTCGGGAGATTTTATCAACAACGTATTGCTTTGATCTATTTAATAAAACACCATAAGGCTGGGGAATTTTACTAGTTGCCAAAGCCAAACCTATTTTTTTGTCGCCGTAATCAATCGCCAAGATATTCATTGTTATCTAATCGGTATTATACTAGCTCTAACTATCAACCTTCTTGGATTTCTCGGATCACCAGGTGGAACACAGGTGATAAGGGAGAGTGTTGGTTCAAAAAACGTCTGGTCCAAAACCTGCAAGTCGGTAGGTAAAATCTCAAATATATCGTCAACAGCATATTTATATAAAACTCCGTCATATGCTATAGAAATTAGAGCTCCCTTTTTTATCGTAGGAAGGGTAGAAAAAATAGTTACATAGTTTTTAGGGTTAAAAAACACCGGCAAAACTGAGTGACCAAAAATTACTGTATTTCCCGGCTTCCCTGGTAAGGCTGTACTTTGGTACTGAATAAGGCTCTTGGATAGATTATCACCACCAATTAAAACCCTGGCTTCTTTAATACCGAGCGACTCTATAGAAAGAGTGTAGTAGGTAATACGGGTTGAGATATTGGTGTTGTTGCTCTTGGCACCCACAAACCAATTATTAGCGTTGAGTTTGTCGTCGATTGACTTAGTGGGAACGTAGGTTTGACCTTTAACTTCAGGGTTTAAGAGTATAGGATGATCCTGTCTGGATTCTACTTCATAATTTAAGATCGGAACCAATGCTCCTAAAAGAATTATTATACCGGAAATCGCCCAAATTATTGCGGATACCCTAAGTAATTTTTTACGACTCATAAATTGCCTTTATGCAGTATAGGCTTTTTTCGTCAGTTTTTTAATGCTGTGATTCTATCTGGATAGATATATTATTACTGACATGGGGAAGTGCCCTTAAAAAACCAAATAGTCTCGGTTTAAGTTTAATATCTGCGTGTTGGAATCCTTCGATTGAATTCAGGTAATTTTCTGCAACACTCGGAGATTTTCCTTTAATCTGGGACTTTATTTGGTCGATATCGGTTTGGGGTAAAAGGTTCGCAGAAACCAAGGTATCTAATTTATATAAACTATCCTCGTTGGAAAGATCCTTAAAATCTATTGCCAGTTGTTCATCTCGAAGAACAAAGTTAGAAGGAACTTTGCCGGCCATTTTTTGTTTCAAAAAATCATAGAAGGATTGTTTATCTACAATAACTGCAGATACTTTTAGAGTTAATGATAACTTAAGATTATCTGCCTCATCCCCAACCTTATTGCTAAAATCCCGGGAAACAACTTCCGAAGTCTGGCTACCTTCAACTAAATATTTATCGGTTGCAATTGATAAATCAAGATCACTAAGTGTTTTTTGTACTATTTCGTCGGTTAAATCCTTTTCTAAACTTTCCTGGTCAGAAGCGGAAACTGCAGAAATTTCCCTGCTACTACCTCCTGTAAAGTCGTCAAGAATCGTAGCGTCTACATCTGCTTTAGGATAATTACCTACTTTCAAAGAAACATCTTTTGACAAATTATACTCGGAGCCTATAGCATACGCGGCAACATTCACTTCGGTGGTTCCCGGCGAAGAAGGCGAGAGTGCGGCCGAGACAGACGCTTGACTATCTAAAGTAAACTTGAGTCCGTCTTCGCTCGAAAGTACCGTACCTTTTTGCAAATTTATTGCAGTCGCTGTGCCATTTTGCACTTTTACCGAACCTGTAGCTTTTTCTCCGATTATCTTCGTACCTGTTGTCGTTTTGCTATTATCTGAAGTTTCTTCTTTGCTTATAACCTCTCCATTAATTTCAGAATTGGCAAAATCATTAGAAGAGTTGGCGGTGTTAATTGTCAATTTTATTGTATCTTCTATCTTTTTGGGTGCAACATAAATAAGAACACTGGCTTTTGGCAAATACCACCAGGCTGCAAAAAGGCCCGCGAGAAACAAAAACCCTATTACGGAAATTAAAATAAGTGGTCTTTTTGAAAACTTGGGCAACTGAGGTTTTTTTATTCTTAGTTTGTTTTTGAAGTTGGCGGAAAGTAAAGATATTTTTTGTTTGGGTTTTTCAACTTCTTGAGAAAACGAAGGCTGGGCTTCTTTTTCCGGTATGGCTGTAGGTTTTACATGGGAAATTTCAGGTGGTTGGGTTTGGGCAACATCTTCTCCAACCACGAATCCTAAATCCTCCGGTGTAACATCCTCCTGTCCGACCGGAGCAAGATTTTCAATTTCCTCTCGGTTGAGTGTTGGCTGAGTTTCCGACTCTATTTGCTCTTCACCGGATATAAAAACAGAGGAAACACCAGAAATTTCTGACCCTCCAGCCAGGGCAGTTGCCAACACCTTGTAATTGGGTTTAACCACTTCTACATTGGGGGCGTGTAAAAATTTAATCTTTTCTTTCTCGTCCCAGTTTGTATTGAGTAATGTTTGTTTTGCATCTTCTAACTCAGCTTCTCTACCGTCATACAAAATTATTCTGGTCGGAAGGGGTTCACTTTGAACAAAACGGCTCAATCCCTCAACCACATCATCAGCAACAGAAACGCTTCGGGCGACCATAAAATTTCCCTGCAAACTACCCAGTCTAAAAACAGTAACTTCCATACTCTCGCTGCCGAGACCTATCAAAACGGCATTTAGAGGTACTCCTTCTTGGGCTTTATATAAATGTGCCAAAGCCTCAGGAATAACAACAAAACCTACCGGAGTCAATGAAAGTTCATTACAAATCTTTTTTATTTGTTCGAGATATTTGGGCTTGATTTGACCCTCTTCTACCCATTCTGAGGATACACCAAAAACAGTATTCTCAGGTTCAATTTCTTCGTCTTCGCTTAGATTTTGAACAGCTGAGGTAAGTGCTGAATCAACCGCTTCCGATAAATTCTCATCGCCCTCCCACGCAAATGCGGTGCTTACTGACTCGACTTGTGCCTTTTCATCCTCGATTTTCCAGATACCCGCTTGGACCCATCCGGATTCCAGTACTAAAGACCAATAATAATCTTTTTTGGAGGTTTTCCCTGGCAAAATATTTCCTAAATCCATCTTAGTTAGTCGGATTTATTAGTAGCGTATATCCTTATCACATCAGAGCCGACTTTCTCCTGTTTTAATATTCTAACACGTCCGATCTCACCAGTGGAGGAGACATGAGGCCCAGCACAGATTTCTTTTGAAAAGTAATTCCCTTTTGGGTTCCCGACGGTATACACTTTTACCTTTTCACCATATCTTTCCTTAAAAAACGCCAAAGCACCTTGTCTTTGTGCTTGTTCATAATTTTCTATTTTTAAAGTGACTTTTAGGTCCTTTTTTATTTGTTCATTAACAAGATCCTCAACTTGGGTGAGCTGATCATCGGATAATTTATGGTCGTAGGAAAAATCAAATCTCAATCTATCAGAAGTTATGTTTGAACCTTTTTGAGAAACTTTCGTTCCTAGTATTTTTCTTAATGCCGCATGCAGAAGATGCGTAGCTGTGTGAAGTTTTGTAACTTCTTCACTATGATCCACAAGACCTCCCTTAAACATTCCTGCTGCTGACGTTCTGGAAAGATTTTTGTGTTTGTCGAACTCTTCCTCAAATTGCTTTTTATTTATTCTTTGGCCTTTTTCTTTAGCAATCTCCTGCGTCAACTCGAGGGGAAATCCGTATGATTCATAAAGCAAAAATGCACTCCTAGCATCAAGCTTGTCAATTTTTTCTATCTCTTTGAGACCACGGGATATAGTTTTGGCAAAGCGTTCTTCTTCTTCAGAGATTTTGTTAATTATTTGACCTCGTTGTTCAACAAGATAGGGGTAATCTTTGGCAAAAGTATCAATTACAGCCTCGGCAATTTTAGACAAAAAAGGTTCATTCTTTCCTAAAATCCTCGAGTACCTTAGGGCGCGTCTGATAAGTCTTCTTAAAATATAGCCTCTCTGTTTGTTGGAGGGATAAACACCTTCAGCGGCGATGAAAACCGAAGCTCGAGTATGGTCAGCAATTATTCTTATTGCTTTTTTATTTTCTTTGTATGAAGTTTCAAGAGAAGTCTCTATTGCAGATATTATTTTTCCCCAAAGATCTTTGACCTTATAATCATCATCAAGCCCCTGTAAAACAGCGGTCGTCCTATCAACACCCATACCAGTATCAACGTTTTTTTGTTTGAGTGCAACAAACTTACCTGTTTTAGTTTTTCGGTATTGCAGAAAAACATTATTCCAAATCTCTACAAATCTTGGGCAACCGTCGGAGGGTATGCAATTGTCAGAATGGGGTGAATCTGTAGTATCGAAATAAATCTCACTGTCAGGTCCACAAGGACCACTTTCTCCGGCAGGCCCCCACCAGTTATCTTTCTTAGGAAGAAGAACTATCCTCTCTTTGGCTACTCCTATCTCCTCCCAAATTTTTGCGGATTCCTCGTCTCTTGGAGCATCTTTATCTCCTGAAAAACAGGAAACCCAGATTCTTTTTGGATCCAAACCCAGGTGTTTTGTCACAAATTCCCAAGACCAGCTTAAGGATTCTTTTTTCCAATAATCTCCCAAAGACCAGTTGCCAAGCATTTCAAAAAAAGTGTGGTGGGTGGCGTCTCCAACTTCATCGATATCATCGGTGCGAACACAAATCTGTAAATCAACCAATCTTTTTCCTGCGGGATGTTTCTCTCCCAACAGATAAGGAACCAGAGGGTGCATTCCCGCTGTCGTAAATAAAACAGTAGGGTCATTTTCGGGTATAAGGGGGGCGCTACTTATCCTTGTATGGCCTTTTGACTTAAAAAACTTTATATACTCTTTTATAAGTTCGCGGGAGTTCATGCCTAGATTATACCTTCAAAAAACGAAGCAATCCAGAAGGGGCGATAATAGGGGCGAAATATTTATCCTTCTCCGTGAGTTTCCATTTTTTTATTCTTCTTTAAAATTTCCAGTACACTGGTCAATTTGTCCGGCCTTATCAAGCCTCCACCCAAAATCGCATCTTCCAAAATCGAATTTAATCTTTTAATTGCCTTTCTTAAATCAACTATCACAAAAAATACTTGTGCACCCACAACCATCAACAAAACAGTCAAAACTATTACTACTATAACCAAGAGTCTCTGAATGTTATCCATAGTTTTTATATTAATTTAAAATTGACTAAAATACTATTGTGCAAAATTCGGTTTGATATTTCTGGTAACGACCGTTTCTTTCCCGGAACGTCCTATTGCTTTGACAACTATTTGATCGGTGCCTTCATAAATTTGGATTTGAATGTCAAAAACACCATTCTCATCAACCAAAACAGGCTGATTATTTACTTTGATAGTTGATGCTGAATCGGTCTTACCCGATACTTCAACCTCGCTTGTATCAACTGTTTGGTCCTGTTGTGGTTTTAACACTACCAAATAGGGAGGTTTTACAAATTGTGAATACTGATATCCCAAATAACCTAGAACCAAAACAGCTACTACCACTATAGATGCGATAAAGGTTCTTTTGGGGGACCAAATAAATTTATTTCCCACATCGGGTTTAGGATTGATTCTTAATGATTTGGGTGGATAATCCCGCTTAAGCAGAGAAACCATCATTTTTTCATCCAAAGAAAGAGTATGGGCAATACTTTTTATAAATCCTGTCACAACCGGAAATTCAGGGAGTTTAGACCATTCTTCCGCTTCTATCGCAATTATGAAAGATTTCTTAATCCGGGTGGATTTTTCAAGCTTAACTAAAGACCAATTTTTTTTTAGTCTCTCTTCTTTTAGGATAGCTCCGATTGTTCTCATTTTTTTTCTAAAGAATAATTATGTGGACAGGATAGCTGATTAATTTTGTGGTTGATTTGTACCCGAACCGCCTACTGTAGCCAAAAATTGTTCTGCATTGGCAATTAGTACTTCTCTAGCTTTTGAGCTGTCTTGCGCACCAACCACCCCCGCAGCTTCCAGCTGATCGATAATCCTGGCGGCACGAGCATAACCTATTTTTAGTCTTCTTTGCAATAAGGAGGCGGATGCCCTTTCGTACTGACAAACCTCTCTGACTGCATCCAAAAATAATTCATCAACATCTCCGGGTAGTCCGGGAACGGGGGCCACTCCCGATTTTGTCATCGTGGTTACCTCTTCGGTATATTGCGGATTAACTCCCTGATTCTTAAGAAAGCTAACCAAATCATTAGTTTCTTTATCACTTACAAAAGCTCCTTGAATTCTCACCGGCTTTGCCTGCTCTGGGGGCAAATAAAGCATATCTCCTCTACCGAGCAACTTTTCCGCTCCTTGTGTATCCAAGATTACCCTTGAATCCACCTGCGAAGCAACAGCAAACGCGATTCTGCAGGGTATATTGGCCTTAATTAAACCTGTAATGACGTCAACCGAAGGACGCTGGGTTGCTAAAACCATATGAATCCCTGTCGCACGGCTCATCTGGGCAATTCTTGTAATAGCGTCCTCAACTTCAACCGGAGAAAAGAGCATAATATCTGCCAACTCATCTATAAATAAAACAATATAAGGAAGCGCCTGAAATCCGCTGTTTTCATTGTACGCATCTATGTTTCTTGCACCTGCCTGGGCAAACAATTTATATCTTCTGTCCATCTCTGAAAGTATCCAACGCAACGCAGAAAGAACTTTATCCGGTTCAACAATTACCGGAGTTAAAAGGTGTGGAATACCGTTATAGGAAGTTAGTTCCACTCTTTTAGGATCAACTAAAATCAGTTTTACCTCTGATGGAGAAGACCTGAATAAAAGCGAGCCCAAAAACGCATTGACACAAACTGATTTACCTGATCCTGTTTGTCCAGCTATAAGTACATGAGGCGTTCTACCTATATCAGCAACGATTGGTTTTCCTGAAACATCCAACCCCAACGAAACAGCAAGTTTTGACTTGTTGGACTTCATTGAATCAGATTCCATCATCTTTTTAAGGGGAACAAGCTCCGGACTTTTGTTGGGAAGCTCAATACCCACCAGACTTCTTCCCGGAATAGGGGCCTCAATTCTAATTGTTCCTGTAGGGGCTGCCAGCGCAAGAGCAAGATCCCTTTCAAGCGCAGTTATCTTTGAAAGCTTAGTTCCTAAAGCTACCTCAATTGCATACTGGGTGACAGCCGGGCCCATATTTACCTCAACTACTCTCGCAGTTATTCCAAAACTATCCAGTGTCTTTTCGATTATTGCTGCGTTTCCTTTAATATCCCCCCTGTCAGCCTTTCCTGAAGTTACATCGGAAAGAATATCAAGTGAGGGATATTTCCAAACCTTGTCTTCTCCAGGAACATTGCTGACCAATTTTTCGGCCAACGGCTCCCCATTGGTTGGTTTTCCGGCTTGTGACTTTGCCGCCTTATTAGAGGCTGTTGTATAATTTGCTCCACCGACCACCTTGAGCTGTCCTGCAGGGGTTTTTGTGGCAAAACGTTTGTCACCAAATATAAAAGTTTTAAGATAGTTTATAAATTTAGTAAGCTGAGTAAAAACCTGATCAAAGGATGTATTAAAAAGAATAATCAACCCTACTACCGAAAAACCAAATAAAATGATAAAAGCTCCAAAGCCAGTAATCATGTTTGCTATCGAATCCCAAGCTAACCTACCTACTTTGCCCGCTTTGAATAAGCTAGAAAAAGAAATAAAAAACAATAGACCCCCCACTACTACATTGGGTTGACTTAATGGAAACTTTATTTTTGAAAGAACGAAAGCAAAGGACAAGAAAACAAAAGGAAGAAAAATTGTCGCCCAGGAGAAACTATTGATTAAAAAATCGTTAAGTTTTATCAATAAAAGGCCCTGTCTAGCAAAGGATATAATCACCAAAGCCGCGAGGGAGAAAAATACTATTTGGCTGATAGAATATACTGTCGCTTTTTTGAGCTTTAACTTAAAAGATCTTTTTGCAACTTTTCTAGTTCTCTTTTTCTTCATAGGCTGACAATTACATTATAACCAAGAAGACTATTATTTTAAAAATCCGTCTTTTATACTTCAATAACAAGTGGAAGAATCATTGGCCTTCTGCCTATCTTATCTGCAAAGAACCTCTCTAAAAAGTTGATTGAAACATCTCTGGCAATACGTGCATCTAAATGCTGTTTTTTATTTAGAAGTGTATAAAGCTCGTTTGCTGCCCCTTTTAGCAGGTTGCGCTGTGCTCCTTCATAGACAAATCCTCGGCTTATAACCTCAGGTTTTGTAATCAATTTAGCTTCGTTTTTGTCAATCTGGATAAGAACTATAGCAACACCATCCTGTGACAATATACGCCTATCACGCAAGACAACTTTTCCAACATCTCCAATACCCAAGCCATCTACCAAAACATTTCTAACGGAAATTCTACTTGCTAGCCGTGCATTATAGTTTTTAAACTCGACAGTATCCCCCGGGGATAATTCAAAAACACTCTTGTCAGAGGCACCCATGCTCTGGGCAATCTTGGTGTACGAACGCATATGCCTTTTAGTTCCGCCTATCGGTATAAAATATTTAGGCTTAACCAAAGCAAAAAGAAGTTCAATATCTTTCTGGCTTCCATGACCGGAAACGTGCAGGTCTTCCTGCATGTCGTAATAGTGCACTTGGGCATCTGCCTCCATCAACTTATCTACTACAAAATCAACACTGGCCTTTGACCCAGGAGGAGCAGGGTCAGAGGAAAAAACAACTATATCTCCGGCTGTTATCTTAAGTTGCTCGTGTTCCCCTAACGCCAAACGGTACAAAGCACTACCAGGTTGTCCGTAGCTGCCTGAAATTACGTACATTATCTGATCCGGTTGCATTTTTCTTGCCTGTTTTGTAGATATTATCTGACCTTGGGGAAAAAAAAGATATCCAAGTTCTCGGGCTATTTCAATCTTTTTTTCTATCGACCTGCCTACCAAAACAACCTTTCTTCCAACGTGAGAAGCTGCAACTATTGCCTGTTTCATCCTTGATATATTTGAGGAAATAGTGGTAAAAAATACTTGTTTTTCGGCCCTTCTGATTATTTCCTCAACTTTGTCCTGGATTTCATTCTCACTTCGGGTATAGCCCTTATTGGTCGAGCCTATACAATCTGAGGCGAGACACAATGCGCCATCGGATGCCAGATTTGCAAGTTTAGTTATATCAAACGGCCTTCCGTCAACTGGAGTCCAGTCAAATTTATAATCAGAAACATGGAAGAATTTACCTTCCGGAGTATCAATGGCAAAACCAACTCCGTCAGGCACTGAGTGAGAAACCCTGAAGGGGGTTACCTTAAATGAACCTAAAGTTAAAACATCCTTTTCGGGGTCAAAAACGTTAATACTGGGTATTTTCATTTCGTAATCTTCAAACTTATCTTTTATAAACCCTGCCACCAGTTTAGTTGAATAAATTGGGGCTTTTATTTCTTTAAATAAAAAGGGCAGAGCACCGAAATGATCTTCGTGACCATGAGAAATTAACACTCCCTTAATTTTATTTGCATTTTGTTTTAAGTAGCTAAAATCCGGGATTACAAAATCAATCCCATACATTTCCGTTTCAGGGAAGCCCACTCCGCAATCAACAACCAATATCTCATTATCATACTCATAAATATATAAGTTCTGAGTAACAGATGTCGTTCCAGATATAGCTATAAATTTTAAACCTGACATTATAATATAAGCTCCATTTGTTTTGATTGATTTTTAGGCATCTTTTCAATATATTCCTTCAATTTTAAAAAATCATCTTTTTCCTGCTGCAAAATTTCTGAACGCCTTAAGGCGGCTGCAGGATGATACATAGGCACAACTACAAGCCTTTTACCTTTCCAGTCTACATCGTAGTGTTTACCATGAACAGAAGATATTTTCACCCCAGGAAGAAACTTTGCCATTGAAAATCTTCCCAAAGTTACAATTATTTCCGGTTCAATTATCTCAATAATTCGGTCTAAGTATTTTTGAAACGCAGCAATTTCTTCTGGCAATGGATCGCGGTTGC
>Ga0055483_10000018_pt1 | contig 43108 bp, 46 predicted proteins | sample RushMan_CattailN_5_FD_57938 | JGI IMG/M metagenome (GOLD analysis project Ga0055483, IMG submission 57938) | Wetland microbial communities from San Francisco Bay, California, USA, that impact long-term carbon sequestration - RushMan_CattailNLB_D2 | ecosystem: Environmental > Aquatic > Marine >... | reverse complement strand
TTCTTCGCTGGCCAATTTTCGACTAATTATAAGTTCTTCCTGAGGGGTACCTGTTTGAATTTCAGCAAGCTTTAGCTTTTTTGCAACCTCAGCAGTTATAGCTTTTTGAGCCAATAAAATATCTGCCAGAGTATTGGCTCTAATATCGGTAGCGGGCATAGGGCTTGGATTGGCAGGCATAATAATATAGACTCTTTATCCATTATCTATGATATGGCTTTTGGTATCAAGTCTGACAAAAACGCCTAATAGTCGAAATTAGTTTGTAAATTCCAAAATTTTGCGTAGGTAGAATTTTTCCTTCTTAAAAGTCCCTTGTGGGAACCGCTTTCAACAATTTTACCGTCTTCTAATACGATTGTTCTGTTAGCCCTCATTGCTGTGGAAAGCCGATGAGCAATAATGATCGTAGTTTTGCCCTTGGATACTTGCCAAAGAGCATCCTGAATTAACCTTTCACTTTCCGAATCAAGCTGGCTGGTTGCCTCATCAAAAATAATAATATCCGGATTAGACAAGATCATTCTGGCAATGGCTAAGCGCTGTTTTTGGCCTCCGGATAATTTAACTCCTCTTTCACCCACCTGGGTATTGTATTGATCGGGAAGACTTTGGATAAAGTCGTGTATATTGGCAAGCTTTGATGCTTGAACTATTTCACCACTAGTGGCCTTCTGCCTCCCATAGGCAATATTAAATTTAATCGAATTGTTGAACAATATCGGCTCCTGCGGCACAACTCCGATGAATGATCTCAAATCAGCTTTTTTGCAAGATTTAACGTCAATTCCGTCAATTGTAACCGAACCGGAATCAACATCAAAAAATCTTAAAAGCAGCCTTACTAGGGTAGTTTTTCCGCTTCCGGATCTTCCTACTAATGCAACAGATTGACCTTTTTTGATTTTTAAATTAATACCTTTAAGGGCATTTTTCTTTCCGTCTTTATATGAAAAACTGACATTCTCAAAGTTTATATTTCCTTTGACCGAGTCAATTTCTACCGGATCTTTAGGATCAATAATTTCAATTTGTGTGTCCAAGATACCAAAGTATTTTTGGATATCGGCATAATGTTTGGCGATATCTCTGAATCCGTAAACAAGATCGAAAAGTCTGGGATAAAATGTATTGGCAAAGCCCACAACCAAGACAAAATCTCCCAAATTAAAGTTGGCTGTTTTGGAAAGTTTCAGTGTTACATAGAAAATAACAAATATGCTCAAATTTATTAAAAGCCCAATAGAGACATCAATAAACCTGAAGGAATTAGCGTATTTCCAAAGATATCTCTTCCAACCGCCGAATGATCTATTTAGCCTTTGATGCTCCCATTCCTCCTGGGCGAAAAGTTTAACCGTATCGTAGTTAATTGTATTGTCAACTATAATTCCTGAAATATCATCCTCTTTTTGGTTGAATTCCAGTCTTGCCCTCATGTTTTTGGTAATTAATAGTCTGGCCAGCCATAAAACCAAAACAAAAGTAGCGGAAACATAAATGGTTATCCTAGGATCAATCGCTGAAAAAAACCAAATCATCACCAAAAAATTAATCAAGATTGGTATTATTTGAAAATGGATAACAAAATGGAGTGTAAAAAAAGCCCCGTCTCCTCTTTTCATTGCACTTATAAGGCTTCCGGTACTTTTTGAAGTATGGAATGCAAAATCAAGATCCTGCAGATACTTAAAAATCGAAGAGCGGGCTTTGGCGCTTCCATCGATCAAACTAAAATCACCTAAATAATTGGTAGCTACACTTACCAAAAGCGAAACTACATTAAATATTGTATAAACAATTAAAATGTTTAATAAAACTTCAAATGTTGATGATGGAATGGCATCAACGAACCATTTATAGAATAGGGGAGTAATGCTTCTCAAAAGTGCCGAAATCACAAGCAAAATACAAAACCCTATAAAATAACCTTTCTTTACCAACAAAAATTTATAAAACGTTTTTAAGATTTTTAACATTATTAATAAAATAAAAAATAGGCCCAAAGGCTTAGTACTATTATATAGATAAAACAGCCACAAACAAATAGAAACTTGACATAAAAAATACAAAAGTTAATACTTGTAACGTTATGCATGCATATCTGATAGTCGCTAACGACCAAAACCTGGTGGAGGATGAAATAGAAAAAATCATCAAGAAAAATAAACTTGCTAGGTTAGATTACTCTACATCCAAGATTGATGAGGTAAGACAACTTTCTTCTTTTTTGAAATTAAAACTGAATAAACCAACTGCCGTTGTTTTACAGGACATTCAAAACTCAACTGAGGAAGCGCTAAACGCCTTCTTAAAAAATTTAGAAGAACCACAAGCTAATGTTCATTTTATCTTAACAACTGATTCTACCCAAAGAATTCTGCCAACCATACTATCCCGCTGCCAAATAATCCATACCCGAAAGAAAACTCAACCCGATGATAGGCAAATTGCCCCATTTTTTAGTGAAGAAAGCAAAAAACGTTTTGAGATGATTGAGAATATCAGAGCACGCCAGGATGCGGTTTCTTTTCTAAAAAGTTGCCTGAATTACTTGCATATTAGACTCACTACTCAAAAAGGTGATTTAAAAGACTTAACCGATAATATTAGCGTTGTTCAAAAATCTCTAACCTATATAGAAGCAAACGGAAATGTAAATTTGCAGCTTTCAAATATGTTAATTAGCCTTGTTTGACAAGCCTAAAAAAGGTATAATTAGGTACAAATGAGCCATCTCCGAAGGGCCATTTTGTAAAGATTTATAGTATGAAAAATATCAATTCTTATAATGCAGAACAAATCCAAGTTCTGGAAGGACTTGAACCGGTACGCAAAAGACCGGGAATGTATATCGGCTCTACGGATTCCCGCGGACTTCATGAATGTTTGAGGGAAATTGTAGATAATTCGGTTGATGAAAGTTTCGCATCCGTTGCGGATACCGTTTGGGTATATATTGACAAAGACAATACGGCAACAGTCAGAGATAACGGCAGAGGAATCCCAGTCGATAAACATAAATCCGGAGTTTCAGCGCTAGAGCTGACCATGACCAAGCTTCATGCTGGAGGTAAATTCGGTGGAGGAGCATATAAAGTATCGGGGGGGCTTCATGGTGTCGGTGCATCTGTTGTAAATGCACTATCATCCTATTTTAGGGTTGTAGTTCTTCGTAACAACAAGGCTTATGTTCAAGAATACGAAAAAGGAGATCCTAAAAAACCTGTTTCTGAAGTTACTCAAGCACAGCTTGATAATTGGTTCCCAAAAAGCTGGGGAATAAAAACCGGCAAAAATCAAACGGGAACAATAACTACCTTTTTGCCTGATAGGTCGGTTTTTAAGGATCTACACTTTGATACAAATAAGGTGAAATCCTTACTCAAAGATAGGGCTTATTTGGTTGCGGGACTTAACTTTCATTTTAAAGATTTTCGTAGCGGGGAAGAAGCCAACTATTATTTCGAGGGGGGAATTAAATCTCTGGTTAGACACTCAAATCGGGGAAAGGAAATAATCAGTGATGTAATTTATATATCCAAAGAAGAAGATAATATTAGTTGCGAGGTTGCTATTCAATACACAAACACCTACAGCGAAAATGTCAAAGGATTCGTAAATGGTATTAATACTGTTGATGGTGGAACACACGTAACCGGTTTCAGGATTGCACTAACAAGATCGATCAGCGATTATGTTAAAAGACTTAATGCACCTTCAAACGGAAATGGCAAAACAAACGGTAAATCGGAAAATAAAAACCCACTTACCGGAGATGATATGAAAGAAGGACTTAGCGCAGTAGTTTATATCAAGATGCCTTCCGAAACCCTTCAGTTTGAATCGCAAACAAAGGCAAAACTCAACAATCCGGAAGTTCAGGGTTTTGTTACCAGCAGCGTAAAGGAAGGTTTAGATACCTTTCTTGAAGAGCACCCCTCTGAAGCAAAGAAAATTATTGATAAAATTATGCTTGCCGCCAAAGCAAGGCTTGCAGCCCGAGCGGCAAAAGACGCGGTTTTGCGAAAAGGAGCACTGGATGGTGCATCTCTACCTGGTAAATTGGCTGATTGCCAAACCAAAGACGCAACAGTATCCGAGCTTTATATAGTTGAGGGTGATTCGGCCGGAGGATCTGCCAAACAAGGTCGGGACCGACGATACCAAGCCATTTTACCTTTAGGGGGCAAGATTCTAAATACAGAAAGGGCTCAGCTAGACAGAATTGTTAAATTTGATGAAATAAAAGATCTAATTGTTGCTTTAGGATCAGGAATAGGAGAATCTCTAAATTATTCTAAAGTACGCTATCACCGGATAATAATTATGACTGATGCCGATGTTGACGGAGGCCATATTAAAACCCTGCTTTTAACTTTCTTCTATCGACATATGCCGGAAATTATTAATAAAGGTTATATGTATGTTGCTTTACCACCTTTATATAAGATTCAGTCTGGAAAAGAGGTTAATTATGCTTATGATGATAATGAAAAAGATAAAATAGTCAAAAGTCTAACTTCCAAAAAATTTAATCTTCAAAGATATAAAGGTTTGGGAGAAATGAACCCCGAACAATTATGGGAAACCACGATGGACCCTAAGACCAGAATATTAAAACAGATTACCGTTGAAGATGCACAAGATGCTGACAGAATGTTTACAATGTTAATGGGACACGAAGTGCCTCCAAGAAAAAAATACATTCAAACGCACGCTAAAACAGCAATATTAGATATATAATTCATTTAATTGAATATATCAAACTAGCACTTCATATAATTAAATTATTCAACGTATTTCTATAAAATATACTTTTGATCTATTTTACTGTCAATAATTATATATAGTTGTTGACAAATATTTTTTGAATTCATAAAATACCCATACAAGGGACTCTAAAAACGAATGAGTCCTTTATATTGTTATTAAAAAGTGCCAAGAAATACTTTTTTAGCTATTATATTAATCAGCGCAATTCTAGGAATTTTAGTATCGGTTTATTTGGTTAGACTGGTACTCTCTTCAAAAAAAGGTGATAGTAAAATGACCGAGATAGGTGATGCTATTTTGTCCGGTGCAAATGCGTATCTAAAACGACAATTTAAAACGATCGTACCTATAGTAGTAATACTTGGCGCGTTTCTATATATCACTTCACCGACAACATATTTAGCGATAGGAAGATCGGCAGCTTTTATTGCAGGTGCAACTTTTTCTGCGTTAATTGGTACTATCGGTATGAATCTTGCAACCAGAGCAAATACAAGAGTTGCCGAAGCTGCGAAAGAAGGTTTTTCCAATGCTTTGGAGCTGGCTTTTAAGGCAGGTGCAACAACGGGAATGTTAACCGTCGGTTTGGGACTTTTAGGGGCTACTGTTATTTACTGGATATATGGCGATGCGGCAAGTGAGGTTTTGATAGGCTTCGGTTTTGGAGGAAGCTTATTGGCACTTTTTATGCGGGTAGGTGGAGGAATCTATACAAAAGCTGCGGATGTTGGCGCCGATTTGGTAGGAAAAGTTGAAAAGGGGATTCCAGAAGACGATCCCAGAAATGCAGCGGTGATTGCAGATCAGGTTGGAGATAATGTGGGTGACTGCGCCGGAATGGCAGCCGACTTATTCGAGTCGTATGAAGTGACGCTAGTCGCAGCAATTATCTTAGGACATGCGACCTTTGGTCTTCCAGGTGTACTTTTCCCTCTGGCAGTTAGGGCTTTAGGAGTAATTACCAGCGCAATAGGTATCTTTACCGTCAGCGCTAAAGGCGGAACTTCGATCCGATCCGGCATGAATGCAATTTTACGGGCTTTCGCAATTTCAGCAGGTATCTCGATTCTTGGTTTCTTTTGGCTTTCAAATTCAATTGTTGGTGGATCAAAGCTTGGTATAGCAACAACAATAGGAATAGTTTTGGCGGTAGTAATCTTTTTCCTGACCGAGTATGCAACAGGGGATCACAAACCGGTAAGAGAAATTGCTAAACAAAGCCAAACAGGTCCTGCCACTGTTATCCTTTCAGGAATCGTGGGGGGGTTTTCATCAACTGTTTGGGCAATTTTAGCCATCAGTATTACAATTTTGGCATCATTTTTGCTTTTCAATGACCCTCTTACAGCAGCTTACGGTGTGGCACTGGCAGGTATGGGGATGCTCACAACAACAGGTTTAATAGTTTCTATGGATTCCTTCGGACCTATTGCGGATAACGCGCAAGGTATATCCGAGCTGGCGGCAATGAAAGGAAAAGTTCTTAAAATATTACCCAAACTCGATTCGATAGGAAATACAACCAAGGCTACAACCAAAGGTTTTGCTATTGCTTCCGCGGTTATAGCAGCTGTTTCACTGTTCGAATCCTACCTGACCGATAATGGATTGACGGGAATAAACGTTTCTCTTCCTGCAGTTTTTGTTGGACTTTTAATAGGAGGGTCGATTCCGTTTCTCTTCTCCTCAATGACTATCAAAGCGGTATCAGACAGTGCTTTCGCAGTTATTAACGAGGTTCGCCGTCAGTTTAAAGAAATGCCCGGCATCATGAAGGGTACCCACAAACCAGACTATGCAAGAGTGGTAGATTTAACTACGAAGGCTGCCCTTTCAGGACTTGCTTCACCTGCACTGATCGCTATTATTGTACCGATTGTCTTAGGTTTTTTGCTAAAAGCCGAGGCCTTGGGAGGATTTTTGGCAGGAACAATCCTTACTGGACAGCTTTTGGCCGTATTTATGTCCAATACAGGAGGTGCCTGGGATAACGCAAAGAAGATGCTTGAGGAAGGTCTTTATGGCGGAAAAGGTTCTGAAGCACATAAAGCAACTGTAGTAGGTGACACGGTCGGAGACCCCCTTAAAGATACCGCCGGACCTGCCATCAACCCACTAATCAAAGTTATGAACCTGGTTGCAATTTTAGTTTCGCCGATTATTGTTACTACAAAAACCTTGTCTGTTTATCATTGGGGGGGTCTACTTTTAGCGATTTTTATACTGGTCTATTTTTATATCAAAAACCAAAACACCAAATATACGGTTTGATCTTCCAAAACCCTTTTTAGGAACCTGTTTATTATATAATTGAACTTATATGTGCGGGAGATACACTCTTATAAACACAGATGAGCTTTCTGAGCGCTTTAATACTTTGAACAAGGTGGAGCTTCGCGCAAATTATAATATTACACCAGGTAATCAAATCCCTGTTGTAACCAAAAATAGTCCTAATACACTGGTACTGATGCGCTGGGGTTTGATACCTTTTTGGGCTAAGGATGAAAACATCGGTTATGGTTTAATTAATGCAAGAGCCGAGGGAATAAAAGATAAAGCATCATTCAGGAAACCAATTAGGCAACAGCGTTGTTTGGTTCCCGCAAACGGCTTTTACGAATGGTCATCGGAAAAAAGCCAGAAGGTTAAAAAAACACCCTATTATGCAACCCTTAAAGGTCACGGCCTCTTTGCTATGGCAGGAATTTATGATATTTGGAAAGATAAAAATAATGAAGATGTTTTGAGTTATTCGATAATTACCACCAAAGCCGACAAGAAACTAAATAATATTCACAATCGCATGCCGGTAATTATTTCTAAACAAAACGAGTCATTATGGCTTAACAAAAAAACGGAACTTGCTGAAATAATATCTTTACTTATACCCCTTGAGCCAAGTAAGATGAATATATACCGGGTTTCAACCTTGGTGAATAATCCAGGCAATAATAACCCGGATTTAGTTAAAAAAATATAAATGAGTTTATATATCCCAAAAAGTAAATTTCCTTATCGCCTAAGCCGTTCAAAAATAGATTTGTTTTTACATTGCCCCAAATGTTTCTATCTTGACAGACGAATGGGTATATCTAGGCCGGGTTTTCCTGCTTTTACCTTAAATTCGGCAGTAGATTATCTCCTGAAAAAAGAATTTGATATCTTACGGAAAAAAGGAATGGCTCATGAGCTTATGAAAAAATATAAAATAGAGGCAATTCCTTATTATCATAAAGATCTGGACATCTGGAGAGACAACTTCAAAGGCAAGTCCTACCTGCATCAGGGAACCAATCTAATTATCTTCGGTGCTGTAGATGACCTTTGGGTAAACAAAAAAGAGGAACTGCTGATAGTTGATTACAAATCAACCTCAACGCAAAATGAAATCTCTCTGGACGATCCTTACAAAAAAAGTTACAAAAAACAAATGGAAGTTTATCAGTGGATTTTTAGAAAGAGCGGTTTCAAAGTTTCGGATACGGGCTATTTTGTATTTGCTAACGCTTCAAAAAACAGACCCAGTTTTGATAGAAAATTGGAGTTTGATCTTTCGATAATTTCTTATAATGGTGATGATTCATGGGTTGATCCTACCATCTTTGATATAAAAAAGTGCCTCGACAGCGACAAATTGCCTTCTTCTTCAGAGACCTGCGAATATTGTAATTATCAAAAGCTGGGGCACAAATTCTATTGATTGAATTAGTCCAAACCTTAGGGTAAAATTAAAAAACATATGAATCTTCAGGACATATTAATCAACAACCAGGCAACATTTGCGTATTTGTTTGTTCTATGGAGTCTGGTTTGGAAGGGTCTGGCTCTTTGGAGGGCAGCGGCACAAAAGAAACAATTGGGCTGGTTTATTATCATTCTTATCGTTAATACTCTTGGCATTTTAGAAATCCTTTACTATTTCCTCCTATGTAAAGTTGATTATTCCAAACTTTTCTTCAGGATTACTAAAAAATGGCGGAAAAAATAACAGGTTATATACTAATTTTTATTGGTATAGTTATTATTGCTATTGCAGGTTTTAGAATCTTAAGTATTTTCAAAGGAAACACCCAGCCAATAAATGTCATATCGGAAACCACATTTTCCGTCAACAACCCTGCAAACGGACAAAACCCATTAGGTTCTATCAGTATTCTGGAAACTTTAGGTTTACCGCGTTCCAATGTATATTATGTGTTTAATCTGCTTTTCGAACTTTTATTTATGGGTTTTTTGGTCAAACTGGGAGCGCATGTGGCCAGCATTGGTACATCAATGGTTCGCCCTGTTTATGTAAACTACAAAGTTAAAGATAAACCCGATAAACCAAACCCCCAATAACCCCTTGACAATTCAGTGGAATATTTTCATAATTTCTCTACGGTTTAGTATTGAATTATTAAGAGTGCGGGTAGGGAACTAGCCTGAGGATCCGCCGACAACCCCGGTAAAATCCGTCCGGAAGGTGCCAAATCTAGCCCTTAAAAAGGGGAAGATAATACTCAGTTATACTCTTTCCCTTGGGAAGGAGTTTTTTAATTGTATAAACCAAAAACCTATACAGTAGAATCTGTTACCAGCGGCCATCCCGACAAGATTTGTGATCAGGTTTCCGATGCAATTTTGGATGCGTGCCTAAGGTTAGATCCTAAAAGCAGGGTTGCAGTTGAAACTTTTGGAAGCCATGGACTTTTCGTTATAGGGGGGGAGTTAACAACAAAGGCCGAAATAGAGGCAGAAAAAATTGCCAAAAAGGTCTATAGGGATATCGGCTATCGTGATCAATTAAAGGTAATAACCAATATCGTCAGGCAATCTCCGGATATTGCCATGGGAGTTGACACGGGTGGAGCAGGAGACCAGGGAATAATGTATGGCTATGCAACAAATGAAACAACAAACTTTCTTCCCAAAGCCGTGGTTTTAGCACACCAACTTACCCTAGGCTTGGAAAAGCTGAGAAAAAGAAAAAAGATCCTTTGGTTGTTGCCTGACGGAAAAGCACAAGTAACCATAATAAATAATAAAATAAAGAAAATCCTTGTTTCTTGTCAACATAAAGAAAACATCAGTCAAGAAGAAATTAGAAAAACCATTATTAACAAGTTGGTTAAACCTCTTATAAAAGATCTTGACCAGGTGGAAATACTGGTTAACCCAACAGGTAATTTTAATAAAGGAGGATTTATAGCAGATACAGGCCTGACAGGTAGAAAAATTATGGTAGATACTTATGGTGGTTTTATTCCTCATGGGGGAGGCTGTTTTTCCGGTAAAGATCCTACCAAGGTTGATCGTTCGGCAGCTTATATGTGCCGATTTGTAGCCAAAAATATTGTAGCTTCGGGTTTAGCAAAAAAATGCCTTGTTTCTGTAGCATATGCTATAGGAAAAGCAGAACCACTAATGATTGAGGCTATTGACGAAAACAGTAAAAGCCTTAGAAAATATGTTACCAAAAACTTCGATTTTAGACCCAAAGCAATAATCGAAATGCTCGATTTACAAAGACCTATTTATTTCCAAACTGCCGCGTACGGTCATTTTACCAGACAGGATTTTCCCTGGGAAAAAGTAATAAAATAAAGGCTAATTGAATTACTATAAGTCTTGTCCTCAGCCTTAAAAAGGGCTAAAATATATGTTGTATAAATAACTTTCTCTGTCTGCTGGCAGGCAGGTTTTTTTAATTATATAAGAGCTTATTATGGATATAGGAAAAGTACAACAAGTTGAAATAACTTCAGAGTTATCCCAAAGCTACCTTGATTACGCGATGAGCGTTATTGTAGCAAGAGCTCTCCCTGATGTCAGAGATGGTCTGAAACCCGTTCACAGAAGGATCCTATATGCGATGCATCTCATGGGTCTAGGTTCTACTTCTCATTTTTCTAAAAGTGCCAAGGTCGTTGGTGAGGTTTTAGGAAAATACCATCCCCACGGAGATATGGCAGTGTATGATGCCATGGTACGTATGGCTCAGAATTTTTCCATGCGCTACCCCCTTCTCAAAGGGCAGGGGAATTTCGGCTCAGTAGACGGTGATCCGGCAGCTGCTATGCGTTATACCGAAATCAGACTTGCTCCCATCTCTTCGGCAATGCTTAAGGATATCGAAAAAGATACTGTTGATTTTATCGAAAACTTCGATGGAACCCTAAAAGAACCTGTTTATCTACCGGCCCTGCTACCAAATTTGCTTCTTATGGGTTCGGAAGGAATCGCTGTAGGAATGGCCACTAAAATTCCCCCTCATAATCTTGCAGAAGTTATCAACGCTGTTATCGCCGCTATCAAAAAGGGTAGGGTGGTTAGCGAGAAAAAAGAGGTTGAGGAAAAAACAGATTTTGTAATTAAAAAAATAAACCTGGTGGCTTCAGGACAACAAAAGAACCTCGAATCACAAGATTACGATGCATCCAATATTTCTTTTGAAAGCGATATAACCATCGATGAACTAATAACGCATCTACCGGGGCCCGATTTTCCAACAGGAGCAGCCATCTATGACGGAAGGTCTATGCAAGAAGTATATGCTACAGGCCGGGGAAAAATAGTAATCAGAGGTGTTGCCGAAATAACAGAAAACAAAAAAGGTAAACAGCAAATTGTAATATCCGAAATACCCTACCAAGTAAACAAGTCCGAGATGGTGGCCAAAATAGCTGAATTAGTCAAAGATAAAAAGATAGTTGGAATCGCCGATCTTCGAGACGAGTCGGATAAAGATGGTCTTCGGGTGGTAGTTGATCTCAAAAGAGATGCGAAACCCAAATCCGTTCTTAACAATATCTATAAACATACCAAACTCCAAACTTCGTTTCCTGCAAACTTTGTTGCTTTAGTTGACGGTACCCCACACACGCTTAACCTCAAACAAATACTTTTAGAATACATTAAACACCGCCAAAAAGTAGTTGTTCGTCGAACTATTTTTGAGCTAACTGAAGCCAAAAAGAGAGCCCATATCCTTGAAGGTCTAAAAATCGCCCTGGACAATTTGGATGCAGTTATAAAAACAATAAGGGCAAGTAAAACTCAGGAGGATGCTAAGGTAAATCTTATCAGAAAGTTCAAATTAACAGATATTCAATCAACAGCTATTTTGGATATGCAACTACGAAGACTGGCAGCTTTGGAGAGAGAAAAAATAGAGAAGGAATATAAAGAAATTAAAAATCTAATAGATCAACTAGTGGCTATCCTTAGGGATCCTCAAAAAGTTATTGCAATTATCGTTAAAGAAATTACAGAGTTAAAAGAAAAATATGCAGACAGCCGCAAGACTAAAATTTACAAAAGCCCGATAGGCGAATTTTCCGAAGAGGATTTGGTTCCCAAAGAAGAAACTCTGATTACTGTTACACGGACAGGTTATATTAAAAGATTACCTATAGGCACCTATAGGGCCCAAAGACGAGGAGGAAAGGGTGTTTTGGGTATGACCACTAAAGAGGAAGACGAAATAGCCCACCTAATTTCAGCAACTACACACGACCTTATTTTATTCTTCACCGACAAAGGCAGGGTCTTTGGATCAAAAGCTTGGGAGATACCTGAATCCTCCCGTCAGGCTAAGGGTCAGGCCTTAGTCAACATTCTAAATCTCTCCCAAGGAGAAAATATCATGTCAATTATTCCGTTTGATGAAAAAGCAAAAAATCTGATCATGGCGACTACAGGAGGAGTGGTAAAAAAGACCAAGATCAAGGAATTTGAAAATCTTCGATCTTCGGGACTAATCGCGATAAGATTACGAGGAAACGATAGTTTGGTGTCAGTCCATCCAACCGGTGGCAACGACCATATCCTACTAATAACTAAAAAGGGGAAATCCATCAGATTTCCTGAGCAAAACGTAAGACCCATGGGACGGGCAACAAGTGGAGTAACAGGAATTAATTTAGAGCCGGTTGATAAAGTAATCGGAATGGAGGTTTTTGTCGCTAAACAAACACCTCCATCAGATAAAAGGATAAAGTATTTCAGAGATATTTTAACCATCTCACAAAAAGGCCTCGGAAAAAGAACGCCGATTCACCTTTTCCCTGTTCAAAAAAGGGCAGGAAAGGGCGTCAAATGTGCAACCATTTCTAACAAAACCGGGGATCTGGCCTGCGCGTTAATGATCACTCAAAAAGCTGAGCAAATTGTGATAACATCAAAGGTAGGGCAAGTAATTAAGTTGCCGGTTAAAAATATACCGCAGTTGGGTAGGGCAACTCAAGGTGTAATACTGATGAGATTTAATAGTAAATCTGATTCAGTAGCTGCAGCAGCTTTTCTTTGCAAAAACAATAATCATGAACAATAAAGTCAAAAGCTTCATCGACCATCCAGTGTTTATCATTTTTTGCTTTTTTCTTTTTGCTTTCATCTTTTTTAAATTGGGTCCCCACATTCCTCTTTCTATAATCTCGCAACAAAAAGGAGAACCCTTTGTTGTTGACGGCGAGGGAAAAGTTTTTGTTACTCCAGATATAGCCAAAGTCACCGTTGGAGTTGAGCAAAGCGGTGTATCTCTTTCTGTAGTTCAGGACTCAGTCAACACCAAATCCCAGGCTCTGGTCGATTCATTGAAGAATCTGGGTATAGATAAGAGCGATATCAAAACAATATCTTACAATCTACATCCCTCTTATGATTACAGCGCACCAACCACCAGAATTACAGGTTACCGCGTATCAACCAATTATGAAATTACAATAAAAGATTTTTCCAAAATAAATGACGTTATTGTCACTTCGACTTCATCGGGTGCAAACCTGATAGGCTCTGTATCTTTCGAAGTGAACGAGGAGACAAAACAACAAAAATTACAGGAAGCTAGAGATTCGGCAGTAGAACAGGCCAAACAAAAGGCCTCAAGTTTGGCTAAATCAGCAGGTATTACCTTGGGAGATGTTATCAATATCAGTGAAAATCAGGTTACACCCGTCTATAGAACACTAAACGCTCCCATTGACGCCTCCGCCGGAGGCGTTCCAAAAGAAATAGCCCAGCCGGAAATACAGCCAGGGCAAACCGAAATAGACGTTACAGTTTCAATAACTTACGAAATCCGCTAAATATTTTTATTTTCTAAGAAATTTTTCAAATTCCCCAGAATACGGATAATTATGATCATTTCCAGGCATTTTATGAACTTTTATAGAAGTATTAACTTTTTTTATAAATTCATCAATAATTTCAAAATTCCCTAAAGGATCCTTAATATTTTGAAAAATAGCAATATTTTTTGAATTTAATAAATTCAGAGAATTTTTAAAATCGGAGAGATTTTTATCTGATGGAGTACGAAGCGGAATACCACAAAGAATTACCTTTTTTACCTGGTTTTTTATCTGGGGTAAAATCCGTATAGTTTCGGAAGTTCCTACCGATTTGGCAACAATATTAACTTCTTGCTTGTCAATTTCTTTTAATATCTGGTTGGTTTCGTATCCAAATGCCATACCGCCACCTCTTTGCCAATGTCGCCATTCGTGTACTAAAACTTTGTGGTTAAGCTTCATTCTTTCAGCCAAATCATAAGCCCACTCTTTGTTGTGTGGTGAAAATCCAGGCAATATTAACGTTAACAAGCTATCTACCCCCTTTTCCATGGAATGCAGAATGGATATCCCTTAGTTGCTTGTTGGTAACATGGGTATATATTTGAGTTGTGGCAATATTTTTATGTCCCAGCATTTCCTGTACACTTCTGATATCTGCTCCGGCCATTAAAAGATCGGTTGCAAAAGAATGGCGCAAGACATGGGGTGTTGCTTCTATCGGCAATTTCATTTTATGAGAATACTTTTTAATCATTCGCTGAATGGAGCGGGGGGTTAGGCGCATTTTTTCGTCCGACATAGAAGGGTCAATTTTTCCTTTATGTCTTATGAATAATGGCTTGTAGTGGTCCCTGCGCTGCTTGAGATATTTATCAACATACTCTGCTGCGCGAGTAGACAAAAATACGACTCTTGCTCTACCTCCTTTTCCGACTATCCCAAATTCTCTGGTTTGCAAATTAACCTTATCTCTATCAAGTTTTGCCAACTCCGAAACACGAAGTCCCGTTGAAAATAGTACTTCTAAAATTGCTTTATCTCGTATGCCGTTGATATTGGAAAGACTGGGTGCGTTTAGAAGATTCTCAACTTGTTCGCCGCTTAAAAATTTTACTTGTCTTTCCGGAACTTTAGGTAAATCAATTTTTTCCGGTGCCATGACATCAAAATCATTTTTAATACACCATTTTAAAAAAGATCGCAGTGCAATCACATGATATCCCTGCGTCCGTCTTCCCAAACCTTGACCTTTTTCGTCCTCATAATTTGATAGATAAACCCTGTAACGCCTGACAATTTCCTGATTTATATCAACCAAATTTTGTCTTATGCCATTTTTTTTCATCCATTCTATAAATCTGTTGAGATAATGCTTGTAATTACGAATGGTTAGGGGAGAGCATCCTTTTTCCACTTGAAGGTATTCCAAAAATTCTCTAGCATTTGCCGATATTTGGGATACTTGGGCAGTCATTGCAAAAAATTAAATTGTTAAAAACAAAAGGTATGATTATTATCAGTGTACAAAGGCAGGGAAGTTATGTCAATAAGATTGTGCGACTAACTACTTAATGTCGTTGATCAAAATATCACAAAGTGGTCGTAAATTAGGCACATTATTGCCACCTGAACCTATTCGGTATAACCTTTTTGTTGAGATCAAATAATCCAAAATAGTCATATCAGATAAAAGTATTACATTAGCATCTGTGTTATCCAGAATCGACTTTGCCTGATGAACCGAGTCTTCAAGCATAAAAACCTTGCCGAAAACCTGTTGCAATTGTCTGGCGTGGATACATTTAGATTCCAAACCGCCAAAACCGTCTATGCACATATTCAGCTGGTCTTTCTCAATGGGGACTCCATTCTCTTCACACCAATCCAGCGTACACTTTTCAAAAATAGGCCATCTGCTGGTATTGATGGGTATTTTGATATTTAAATCTTTCGCTTTTTTAAAAATATCTTTGGCACCATCCAGGATAGGTGCTCTCATGAGGGATTTATCTGTGAACCAAATTATCCTTTCAAGTTCATCGGCGTTTTCTCTGTCTTCCGGAGTAATTTCTCCGTTTTTTTCTTTTTGGTGGGAAAGGTAAGTTTTAGATAAAATATCCCACTCTCTTATTCCTAACGGTTCAACATAAATTCCGGTTAATTCAAAAAATATCACAGATGCCGACTCCCTAGTATTTGCAACAACTCCATCAAAATCTGAAATTAAGCTATTTAGAACATTGTATGTAAACTGTTCCTTACTTATTGATTTTTCTCTATCCATGAAAAAGTCAATCAATCCGTTCGAAGGAATTTTCAAATAATCTTGTGAAACTATTTCTTTTGACACGGTTGATAATTATAACAAATATTATCCCTGAAAAAAGGGGAGTGGTACTAACATTAACCAGAAGGTAAATTACGAAACAAATTATCGGATATAATTATTTTAATACTATATATTATTTTTATAAAACCCGGTTGATAGGCAATATTGGGGGAACATTATTGTGCGACGTTTTAATAACAATAATGTATTATTCTTATTCATCCGATATTATTAAAAACAGACTAAAGCTCCAATAATACCTTTATAAGAAACTATTTGTCTCAACGGTTGGTATATAAAATAATTTAAAAAAAGAATTTATCCAAAAAGACAATTTTAGGATCTTTATATTAGAAAAAGATAATGGATATATAACATATTATCTGCCTACAATATGTCCAAAAATGTAGCTTCACCAAATCGATTCTAAGGTGCCTCTGGATAAAAAGATGGGTAACTAGTCATGAGTAACGTTTAAATTTTAAATTATATTAGGCCGTATTTTAGGCCTTTTAATGGTTAATTGAAAAAACAGGGGGGAGGGGTAAAAATGACTTATTTTTACGGTATTTATTCGGTTTATAAAATTAACAGACATTACAAAAAAAGAAGTAATTTAATATTTCGCGATAAAAAAGAAATATAATTTCCATAGGAGAAAAATATAAGAGTAAAAAATACTCCACTCTTCATGGTGATTATATAACGTCGCAAAAGTTATATTGTGCGACTATATTCTTTTTAGCTTCCCTCCAAGATACATACTATTTAATAGCAACTATTAATATTTCCCGGAGGATATATCTTAAAGGTCAGAAGCTATGTAACGTATTCTCCGGGGCTATTATCGTCACCAATGCATATCTGATTATTTATGTAGCACACTTCTTTAAACAAGGAGACTTTTGGTAACTATACTATCTCTAAGTTATCCACATTGGATATGATATGTTGTAAGAAATAGAGTTTTTGTGCCTAGTTACTATATCATAAGATATCATCCCTAGTACATTTGATGTTTCGGTTATATTTCGTACGGCATTTTCGTCGCAAATCGTGAAAAATACCTATAATATTTGTGAAAACCGACATAATTATTAGATGAAAATATTAATATTATAGGACATTATCCTCACTCCTCCCCTGTCTTGTCTATATCTAAAAAAATTTAAAAGCCTCTATTTTTAAAATTAATAAATTATCAGGCTCCCCAGTGTGTAGCAAAATACATTCCAATAAAAACCAAAAGACCTACTATCAAATACTCCCTCACCGTTTGTGAAAACAGTCTAGCCTCAAGCTTTGCTTGCCCCAAACCTAAAAGCATATATACCGTTACCGTTAAAAATAAGGACCCGACAACAACAGTTACAGGCCAAAAAAACAATGCTAGGGACACTTCCCCCATAATTAAAGAGAATATCAAAGATGAAACAATTACATCTTTGCTTAAATTCGTTTCAAGTGGTATTGTCCAAAGACTTTGTAAATATAACGGAAAAGAAAATACCGCTACCAGTGCACTATTAATATATATCGGAGATTTTAAAGATAATATTGAGTCAAAAACAAGGAAAAATGTAATTAAAGTGAGTACAAAACCCACACCCCTGGCAGCTCGTAAAAGTGCTATTGTTCTGATGGCTGAAACCGTAAATATATTATTCGTAAGACAAAGAATATAAATTCCTCCGGCATAAAATATCACTACGGGTAGTCTGGCAAATATACTTGCGGGAAGAAGAAACCAAAAAATACCTACACCGGCAGTAAAAAGAGCAGGAAGAAGCAGTACCAAAAGAGTCATATTTTTCCCCAATCCTTCATGCAAAGACCAATAAAACAACCCAATCGTTAAAAGTGAAAGACCACCAATAGCATAAAAACGAAATTGGTTTTCCAAAAGTTGTATAGCTACAAACCCTGCTGATAATACCAGTGAAGTAATTACAAACCTTTTTCTTTTTGTCATTAATTTAAAAAGAAACAGTCTTTTCCTCTAGACCAAATCAATATTTGAATAAACTTTTACAACATCATCATGATCTTCAAAACTCTCCAAAAAAGAAATAGCTTTTTGTTTTTTATTCTCATCAGAAATCTCCAACAGAGTTTTGGGTTTCATATATAGCTCAGCCGACAATACTTCAAAACCTGCTTTCTCAAGATCTTCTTTTGTAGAAACTAGTTTTTCCGGTGCGACATAGACCTCGATACCGTCATCCGTGTCACTAATATCCTCCACTCCTGCATCAATCAAAGAAAGCATCTGGTTTTCAGGGTCGGAAGTTTTCTTAATAACCATAAGCCCCTTATTCTCAAAATTAAAAAGCACACTATTGGGTCCACCTAAAGAACCCCCTCCCCTCTCAAACAGGTTTTTAATTTCCTGTGCTGTTCGATTACGATTGTCCGTACTGACAACCACAACCACCTGCATCCCAAAAGGTCCAAAACCTTCGTAGTTTATTTCTTCTAAGGATTCCCCTTCTGTCGAAGCATTATCGATTGCTCGTTGGATATTATCTTTAGGCATGTTTATTGCCCTAGCTTTATCTATTTCAAAACGGAGTTTGTAGTTACTATCAGGATCCGGACCTCCACCGCTTTTTACAGCAATAGTAATAGCCCGGGATAGTTTGGAAAACATGTTTCCACGCTTCGCATCCTTGGCTTCTTTTTGCCTTTTAATTGTTGAGTAATGAGAATGGCCAGACATACAGTTCACAATTATATCGCAAAGCCACCCTGCTAGTCTATTCTAAAAAACGTTATTGACAAGGGGTTTTTCATATCTATACTCAAAGAAGCAAAACGCAGAATATTTTAAAAAGATGGACAGTGAACTTGCCCAAAAAGCAATAACAGCAGCTATATCTGGAAATTGGAAAGACGCAATAAAATACAATAAGCTAATTCTTTCAAAGAACCCCAAAGATGTGGATGCCCTTAACCGACTCGCTAAGGCCTATTGTGAAGAAGATTCTATAGATAAAGCAAAAAAATTATCTCAAAAAGTTGTTGCAATAGATCCCTTTAATTCCATTGCACAAAAAGCATTGAAAAAATATAGAAAAATTAGAAACGGAGAAAATGATCCATCAGGTCCGGCAAGGGCAGAAATGTTTATTGAAGAATCCGGCAAAACCAAGATAGTAAAATTACTTAACTTGGGAGCCGAAGATGTTATTGCCAATCTGGATTACGGTGATGAAGTCCAAATTTCCCCACACGGTCATAGAGTATCGATAGTAACAAAAAACTCCAAATATATCGGCCGTCTTCCTGATGATCTTTCAAGCAGACTTAAAAAGTTAATAGCCTGTGGTAATTGTTACCAAGCTATAGTCAAATCCATCGAGCCAAAGGAAGTAACCATATTTATTAGAGAAACAAAAAGGGCCGAGGATCTGGCTGATGTCGCTTCGTTTTCTACAGAAAAAATAGATTATATATCGTTTACTCCTCCACAACTGGTTTCCAGCAAAGATTCTCCAAGTTCTTCGGATTTTACAGAAGATTAATTAATAACGCTTGGCAAACTTTGTCCCAATTGACATTTCCAAATCAAAATTACCAATATCTTTTGAATTATCAACTGTGCAGCCAAAAAGTTGTGCAATTTTTTCGGTAAAATATTTATCCTTTCCGGTAACCAAACAGTCCAAAGAATCGTTCTTTTCTCGTTTATCCACAGATGCCACCTTTGCACCGATATTTTCAATTACTTCACCGGATATAGCTGCACTGGAATAATCACCGGTAAAATCTTGGATTCTTACACGGTAGTTTTTACTTTGGATAAGTTCATCAACAAAATATACAGTAATGTTTTCGGAGAGACTTTCCGGGGGTGTGTAGCCAAGTGAACCATCTGGTAATCCCACCCTTTTAAACTGTTGCGTTTGAGCAAGATCAATGTAACTTCTTTCGTCCTTTCCGACCGATAAGCTGAAAATTCCCAATCTTATCTTATCGGAAAGATTTAAATTAGTTTTATAAGGCACTATCACACTTTTTAGAATATTAAAAAAACCGCCCTTGGCAAAACCGTAAGCTTGTGGTTCTGCCCATACCAAAACAGGTAATTTCAATGTCTTAACAATGCTTTCGGAAACCAGGTCCCCTTGCAAATGTTCATTTATTCCTAGCTGCCATATGCTTGCCACCTTATAACTTCCTAATTGCCGAGAAACGTCGAATTGCGTATCTTTGGGAATGTTGAATTCATTAATTTCATCATTTTTTGTATCAAAAACCACTAAAGCCAAATCGCCCGAGGTTTTTTGAATTACTACAGGAATTTTAGAGTTACCATCAAAATATTTCTTATTAAAAAATAATATTATTATCGAAGCAATAATAAAAACAGCCAAAACCGAGTAAAAAGCTAAAGATGAAACACCTTTTTTGCCTTTTTTCTTTTTTGCATAATATGCAATACGACGTTTGGACTTTCGGGCAGGCCTCATATATATTGTCTGTTCTAAGTTTAGAGTAAGGCGCCTGTTCGTGTAAAGGGTTATATGAAAAATACAAAACCTAAATAAGAAACGAAGAAGAATAAAAGCATAAATCCTACAAATCGCGGAACATTCCTTCCTGAAAATAAATGCACAATTAAGAAGAAGAGCAAAGAAAAATATACAAAAAATAAAAGCGCAAAAATATTAACTGGTCCGGCTACACTATTAAAAACACCCACGATTCCCACTCCTAAAAGGACGTTATAAATGTTACTTCCTAAAATGTCACCTACCACCAGCTTATCTTCATTCTTCATTATGCCCTGTATGGTTACTGTAATTTCAGGGATCGAAGTACCTAATGCTATTACGGAAATTCCCACCAAGAATTCAGGTATTCCAATTGCTTTAGAAATGTAAATTCCCGAATCTACCAAAAACTTCGAGCCTAAAACCACCATTCCTAGTGACGCAATAAAGTAAAATATCGATAAATAAAGCTTTGATTTTGGTTTTTTAATTTTTTCGATAACTTTTTTGTCTTCCTTTTTTGAGCCTTCCTCACCTTGGCGTATCTCCCAGATAATCGAAGCGGCACCACCTAATAGAAGAATAATTCCTGCAGTTGTGTTTATCAAAGATAAAAATACCAAGGCAGCAAATATTAGGGATAAAATCAAATACAAAGTTACTGTTTTTTGTGTTTTTGTCGAACCAATATAAACATTTTTTATCGATACGGTAAGCCCAAAAATCAGTGCAATATTGGTTATATTAGATCCTATAATATTTCCTAAGGCCAGTTCGTTTGCATTATCTAATCCTGAAAAAACCGTTACGACCAACTCTGGTAATGAGGTGCCTATACCAACCACCAAAATTCCCACAATCAAAGGAGATATTTTTATCTCACCCGCGATATCTATTGCGTGTTTTATTATCCCTTTACCACCCAATATTAAAAGACAAATCCCCACAAGCAACATGAACAAAACTAAAAGCATATATATAAAATATAAAGTAATTACTAAATTTTATCCAATTTCAATAATACCTGGTGGAGTTCCTCAGGCAAATCACAATTGTACTCTACCCTTTTATGATTTCCGGGATGGTTAAAAGAAATCTTTTTGGCATGAAGAAATAGTCTGGGACACCAAAGCCTGTCTGCTCGAGATGTTTTCCTACCGGCATAAAAAGTATCCCCCACAACAGGATAGCCCAAATATTTTAAGTGGACTCTTATCTGATGGGTTCTTCCTGTTTTAGGTTGGACCTCAACAAAGGAAAAGGTGTCTGTTCCGTTTATATAATAGGCTGTTGCTTTGTAAAATGTGCGTGCTTCCCTTCCCGAAGGTAAGATACCGAATCTATCCCTCCGCCAAGGAAGTCTTCCAACCGTCACGTCCACCTCTCCCTGATCAGGCTCAACTTTTCCATGTACCAAACACATGTATTCTTTTTGAACTTCTCTTTTTTTAAACTGCCCAATCAGTGAGTAAAAAGCTTCTGAATTTTTAGCAACCAGTAAAACACCGCTTGTCTCTTTGTCCAACCTGTGTACAATACCGTTTCTTAATTCAACGTCTGTGGCTAACGGATAATCGTATTTTTTGATCCAAGTCTGAATAACCGGCTGTGTCGTGGTAGTTTTTGATTCGTTAACTATCCAACCGCTGGGTTTGCACAGGACAAATATACTCTCATCTTGATAAATAATTTTAGGTTCCATGTTTATATCTTATCATTAAAAAATCCGCAATAATGCGGACTTTAATAATAAATAATAGATTTTATTTTTCCCTCTTTTTTACACAGCTAATACAAAGCGTGGCATCGGGATAAATAACCAAACGATCCGTGTCTATCATCTTTCCGCAGTCTTCACAAATTCCGTATTGACCTATTTTTATTCTCGTTAATGCCTTTCTTGTTTGGATAATCGCTTTATCAAGCTGCTGTTTGACAGCCGAAGTTTTTGCATGACCGAACTGTTCTGCGGCGTCTGTGTCCGGAGATGCGTTATCCAAAATTCTTGATGTATCTTTAAATGGATCTTCATTTTCTATTTCTTTTTTTCTTTTTTTTAGAGAATGAAGCCTTGCTGATAAAAAATTATAAACAGGCTGTAAAACCTTTTTGGGAAATCTGAGTGGTTGATTTTTATTGTTCGTATTTTGTTTGCTCATATTTTTATAGCTAAATTATAAACTAAAAAAAACAAAATGAAAGCTACTAGCCCGGAAAAAAGATATTCAAATGAACCTGAGAATGTTAATAGATTAGGATAAAAGGGCGAAATTGCGGCACGAAGAAGAAAAAATATTGCTGCGGTAGTTAAACCGGAAAAGCCTACCCTACCCGAACGATACCAAGAAATTTTTTTATATTTTGTTTCAAGAAAATAAAAAAGTCCTATTATCAACATTGTTACTATAAAACCTATAAAAGAAATCAAACTAAAATTTATCGTTGAATCCTTAAGAAATTCCATTGCTATCCAAGGTGAGTAAGCTAAAAAATAGGCTTCCAAAGACTCATAAAACTTCATTTTATAGATAAGTATCGAAACACCCAGCCCGATGAAACTTCCCAGTGCACTCAACCAAAACCACCAGTTGTGTAAAAATATTTTAGAGAGGAAAAATCCTACGCCCATAGCAACAAGAGATAAAAATGCTGCAGAAAAAATGATCTCGGAGGAATAATCTTCTTTAAGTCTGCGAAAGAACAAAAATAAAAAAACCAATATGCCTACGATATCAACTAAAATGTTTATTAGCATTGCTTCAGATACAAAGTATAACATAACAAAAGGTATCATTTTTGCCTATTTGACTTGCATTGGTGGTTGGGATTATTATATTTGTACTGTGTTGGAAACTCCGCATGTAATTATAGGAGCGGCAATCGCCAGTAAAATTCCAAATCCATTACTCTCGATACCTTTAGCATTCGGGAGTCATTTTCTTTTAGATTTATCCCCCCATTGGAATCCCCACCTTTACAAGGAAACTAAAAAATACGGCAAGCCAAGTAAAAAAAGTACCCTGATAGTTGTTGCTGATGCACTAGTTTCATTGGCTGTCGGTGGATTTTTCGCTTACCAAAAAATGCCGGATATCCGTTCTGCTGTAATCATACTTTTGGCTTGTTTTGCTGCTGTGTTACCGGATCTAATTGAAGCCCCATTTTTCTTTCTAAAAAAACGCAGCCCAGCAATAAAAAAATGGATAGTTTTTCATCGGAGCATGCAATTCAATACCAGTTTAGTTCCCGGTATAATCAGCCAAATTGCCCTAATTATCGCCACTTTATCATGGATGGGTTAAGAAGTTATTTTGCTCTTCCGATATACTCCTGAGTTCTTGTGTCAACTCTCACCCTGTCCCCCTTTTTTATAAACAGGGGAACTTTTATTTTTGACCCGTTCTCCAAAATAGCCGGTTTGTAGATATTGCTTGCGGAATTGCCTTTAACTCCAGGATCGCATTGCTCAACCTGCAAAACTACTTTTGGGGGAAGCTCAACTTCAAGCGGTTTCTCGTCCCAAAACCTAACCGATACAGTTGATCCCTCTTTAATAAATGATATTTGGTCACCAATTAGAGTCAAGGGTATCTCTACTTGTTCATATGTTTGAGGGTTCATAAAAAGGGCATTCTTTTCGTCCTTATAAAGGTATTGCAAATCCTGTTTTGAAAGTGAAATCTCCTCAAATGAAAGGTTTGATGAAAACGAGTGTTCAACCGTTGCACCATTTAACAAATTACGGGTATTTACTTTTACCAACGCCCCTCCCCTTCCCATTTTTATCAGATTATATTTTAAAACCAAATATGGTTTTCCTTCATAGATAAACGCCTCACCGGCGCGTAAACTTGTTGCATTAATCATAATTTAATCCTCCACTTGCCGTTTTTCTGAACCAATTTATTATCAAACCAAATCTCTCCACCACCTCTTAAATCCTTGATCATATCCCAGTGCAAAGAAGATTTGTTTTTGCTTAGAGTGTCTGTGTAACCCTTACCCAAAGCTATATGTATACTACCTCCAATCTTCTCATCAAACAATATGTTTTTGGTGAAACGGTTTATTTGATAATTGTTGCCGAAACCCAACTCCCCTATCCTTTTCGCTCCGGCGTCAACGCTTAATATTTTATTCAAATCCAGCTCACCTTTGCCTGCTTTTGCCAAAACCAGTTTTCCTTTTTTAAATTCAAGTTTTACATTTTCAAATTGTCTGCCGAAGTAAATCGCCGGGTAGAAAAAAAGAATATAGCCATCTGCTTGATCTTCAATTACAGAAGTAAAAACTTCTCCGTCCGGCATATTGTTTTCTCCTGAAGCACTTATTGCTTTTCTACCGGCTATACCCAAGGTTAAATCGGTGTCTTTCGCCAATATTCTGACCCTTTTAGTCTTATTTATTATCTTTACCAATAATTTTTGCTTTTTTGCCACTTCCTTCCAGGCAACATTATTTATCGCAGCAAAAACAAATTCCTGATAATCAGAAAGTGACATATCTGCTTCCTGCGCGGATGCATTAGAAGGAAATTGGGTTATTAACCAACGTGTATGCTCAACCCGATAGTTACTTATCCTTTTGGTAACCTGGGCCCGCTGGGAAATCAAATTGGGATTTATGCCGGAAAGGGCTTTTGTATTTGTACCTGATGCAATAGCAATTACACAATCAACGTTTCTTGTTTCATACAATGCAATCTTTGGAAATATTTTTCTTTGAGCCGAAGTTGTATTCTTAAAGTATATTTCCCCAAAATCTTCCGGTTGCATTGAAATTCTTACTTCAGCAGCCCCTTTTCGCAAAAGGTATTTGTATAAAGCCCTAACTAGGGGTTCTGCTGAAGGGTCAGCAGATATTAATATCCTCTCCCCCCTTTTAACTTTTAAGGAGTAATTAACCAATAATTCGGCTTGTTTTACAACTCGTGGATCGACTAATGACATGAGGCTATTTTACTCTAGGATACATTTTCTTACAACTGTATAACAATTTGTACCCTTATGGATAAATAAGGTAAAATATAGCCTCAGGTTTCGTATTTTGCCGAAGTGCTGCCTGTCGCCTATGGTGAGAATGGTAACACAAGGTATTTGAAACTTAACATGTTTATGCCGAGGTGCTGGAATGGTAGACAGGCTGGTCTCAAAAACCAGTGGGGATAACACCCCGTGGAGGTTCGAGTCCTCTCCTCGGCACAAAAGAAAACTAAGCAACACTTAGTTACTTGTTACCTGCTTGTAGTAGATCCCCCATTGTCAAAAAACACTTTTGGTATAAAACCACCCTCTGACAACTCTGTAAGTGTTTGGGTAACATCTTCCCAAAAAGCCATTCTTACTGTAACCGCTGGAGGAATGGTATTTAAGGAAAATTTTGAAAACCTACCATGACTTTGCATTATAAGAGCTACTGGCGAATCTTTCCATCTTCCGTAACGTCTTCCTCCACAATCGATATATAGCCTACCTGCAATATTAAAAGAGAAGGTTTCTTCAGGTATACCGACAACTTGGTAAATCATTATTCCCACTGCCTTTATAGGATCTTTCTTAACATCAGATATGTTGCAACCATTTAAATTTTCTTTATTACAGTATAATTCGGAGGTTAGGTGGTTATCTTCCATATCGTAAGTTGTAGAAAATAACCTACTAAATCTGGATTTTACATTCTTTTTTATCTCCGTACCAAATTCTGGTTTTAGATGTACATTATGATAACCTTCAATAATTTCGCCCTTACCTTCAAAGAACTTATTATTTACCTCAGTTAATAAGCTTTTTATTTCAAATAGTTCGTAGATCCTTTCATTTATCTTTTTTGACATCTTTAGTTGTTCAATTGGACGATTAGCGAAAGTGGCAAGTGAAGTTTCAAGTGTTACGAGTGTATTTTCCTTCTCAATCATATTTTAATATATCTGAATCTAACAACTCAGTTGTAAAAGTTAAGAGAACATCATCTACATATTTATTTAGTACTGGTTCCGGATTTAACCAAAAATCTCTCTGTATTTCGTCACCTCTAGATAATGGAATGCTTACTTCATCCTGTGTTAGCTCTCTCTCTTTTCGTGCAAACAGCACAAGCCTATAGCAGTTGGTGCTCTCGTGATAACTAACACTAACGAAGATTTGATTTTTTGTAATTTCTACTAGATCCTCCCACTCCAAACTAATATAGGCTGCACCATGTGATTGTTCCAACTCAAGTGCTAATTGGTTTTTAAATGATATATCATCACTTAAACTGCTATTTAATGAATTACATGGCCCCGTTATGGTTCCGCGACCTTTTAAATACACTTCATTTATAGACTGAAAATAATCAATGTACTTTCCCTCCTCAAAGAAGGTAAAACTTCTCTCGCCTTCAGCTAATGCCTTTCTTAATTCTGCGTTCGGTTTTAAATAAGCCCGTGCCTCAAACGGTCGCTCCGTACTCATTTCTATAGGATTATATCACGACCTGGCTATTTTTAGCCTTTTGAAGAATCTCGCAAATAAAGCCCCATCTCTATCATTGTAGATACAAGCTCTCCCATAGGACTTATAAGGAATCTTTTATAATATATATAGAAAGGGTTTTCAGACTGGTGAGTCATGGGGTAACATCTGTTAATTGCCTGGGCATAGGCCTTGGAATAATCTACATCTTCTTTTGTAAATACATTGATTTCAAATAAGGTGGATGCAATATTCGAAAGAAGATTATAGCGAAGTACTTTCTGGTGGTTTTGCGATAAATTATTTTTTATAAATTTATAACCATAGACCATAGAACTGTACTTAGAAAGATAAGCAGAAATCTTACACGGCACCCCCCCAGCATCTGCAATCTCAAGCATATCAAATGCATGCCCAACTGCCCTCACAAAACTCAGTACTTGATAGATGTCATTCTCTCTGTCTGTTATCTTAATCTCAACAGTATTCTTTTCTTTCTTATATTTCGCCGATGTATAAAATACATCCTTATCATACCCAATATCCAAGCGGTCCTTATATTTCATAACTCTTCGGTCATATCCTGATAATAGACCAAATACTTCGTTCGGGATTTCAAATCTATCGTTCGGCCATTGATTTCCCAAGGGATAAGGGGTATTGAAAATATTCCAATCTTTTTCTTCCTTCATTAAGATTTGAACAGGTATTTTTTCATTCATCACTAGAGCCACGAACTTATTTATATTCCTTAAGAAAGAGGTATACTTTTTCTTAGGAATCTCATTCCATGACAATGTTGCTTCTAGGTAGTTCTTGAAATCTTTTTTATTGACTAATCTGTTAAGTTCATTAACTCTTTCTTTGAAAAGCTTTGTTAATTTTAATATTTCTGGTTCCAGTTGCTTAAAGTGCTGTGTTTTTTCTGCGAGTGTTAGATTTTCATCAAATAAAAAATTGTGGAAAGTCAGGAACATATCTGGAGGTACTATGCTGAAATATTCGTTCATAATTCTTGCATATTTTTCCGAATTTACACTAACATCTAGAGATTTCATAAAATTAAAAGCAGTTAACGGTCATAGTATGTACCATGTCTGCAATCAGGTCGACCCATTATATCTTCGTTGTTTGCTGCACCTTCCCAGGCAGTGCTTCGGTTGGAATATATTGATCCGTTTGCCTCATTATAAATTATTTGTCTACGCACGTCTTCATCACGGTCATGCATTATTCTTCTGTATGAATCCAATTGTGCAAAAGACATCCCAGATTTTGGAGGAAGTGTGCGTGAACCTGTATATTCAGGTGCAGGCCTTGGCAAGTTTAAATACCGATTATAGTTATAGGGATTAAACCTGTCCTTTCCCATAGTTGTACTGTATCAAATTTGACAATAAATATCCAAATATCTGTTAAAAATCTAATATCTAGTTCAAATCTTTACTTACTCCTCTTGGTTTCCCTGCCGTAGAACTTGATCCTATCCCCTTTGAAGTATAGGTTTACGCTTCTTAAAGGACCGTTACGGTGCTTGGCAATATCCAAAACCACATCTTCAACTTTCTCTTCATCTTCACGCCATAAAAACATTACCACATCCGCATCCTGCTCGATTGAGCCTGATTCTCTTAGGTCGGCAAGCTGAGGCTTTTTTGTTCCTCGCTGCTCAACCGCACGCGACAGCTGGGATAGAGCTAAAACAGGTATTTTAAGCTCACGAGCCAGATTCTTAAGCCCTTGAGATATTTCCGAGACCTCTTGTACCCTATTTTCAAGCTGTCGGCTTCTTGCAAGCTGAAGGTAGTCAACGATTATAAGATCGATTCCGTACTCAACCTGAAGCCTGCGTGCCTTAGTTCTCATTTCCAAAATAGACAAGGCAGGAGTATCATCAATAAATAACGGTGCTTCAGCTAGCTCTCCCATAGCATTTGACAATTTGGTAAAGTCTTCTTCATCCAATTTCCCTGTTTTTAACTTCCAAGCATCGATGTCGGCTTGGGCCACCAGGAGTCTGTCCACCAGCTCTTCACGGCTCATTTCAAGCGAGAAGAAACCAACCGGTCTATTATATTTCACAGTTAAGCTTTGGGCTATATTAAGGGCCAATGATGTTTTTCCAACACCCGGTCTTGCTGCTAATATTAGAAGATTTGAACGCTGCATCCCTGCCAAGGTATCATCCAAATCTTTAAAGCCTGTTGGAATACCCCTAAGTCCCTCACCCTGTTTATGCAGCTCATCCAAACGGTCAAAAGATTCTGCTAAAGCGTCCTTAACTGCTATAAAAGATTTGGAAATGTGGCGTTGGGTTATAGAAAACACCTGAGATTCGGCCTTATCCAAAAGCTCATTGGCTGCCAAAGCCTCATCAACCGAAAGCTCCAACAGAGTTGTTGCTGCTTTCATTAACGAACGTTTGGTTGATAACTCCTTTACTATTCTGCCGTAGTGTTCAACATGGGCAGCAGTAGGAACATTATTGACAATAGTTGTTAAATAGGTAGAACCTCCCACCGACTTTAATACTTTGTGCTTTTTTAATCGCTCAGAAACTGTCAAAACATCAACGGGTACTCTCTCTTCATAAAGTTCAATTGCGCATTTGAAAATCTCACGATGACGGTCATCATAAAAATCATCAGCCTCCAAAAATTGCGCAACTGCAATCACCGCATCTTTGTCCAATAGAAGTGCTCCTAGTACCGATTCTTCTGCTTCTGAGGAATGCGGAGGTACTTTTGGGGAGGATGAACCTACCTTAACTTCACCGTTGGCCATTTGTGATATTAATAACAGTTAAAATACTTAATGTAAAGGATTATTATTTCTTTTCCAGGACAACTACTTTTTGTCCCTCAATTAAATCATCTTTTTTAATGGAGAGTTTAGGCAGCCTCTCAACCATCATCCCTACTTCTTTTAAAAATCCGTCAACCGAAGCCAGCCTGCTCATTTTATCCTTATTTTCGGGCAACTGATAGTGCATCGGAATAATTATCATCGGGTCTATTTTTTGCACCAGCATGACTGCCTCATTTGCCCCAATGGTGTATTCGCCTCCTACAGGAATCAATAAAATATCGATATCACCCATTGCATCAATCTGATCATCGCTCAACTGCTCTCCTAAATCACCCAAGTGGGCTATTCTTATACCGTCAATTTCAAATATAAAAACAGTATTTTTACCTCTTTCTTCTCCGTGCTTTTTGTCGTGGAATGCCTGAATGCCTATTATTGACACTCCACCGATTTCATATTCGCCCGCTCCATCAATTATTTTTTTGACATCTTTAACAATTTTTATATTGTTATGATCCTTGTGTTGATGAGAAACGGTAACGATATCGGCACTCTGGGTTGGAAGTTTTAAACCAACAGAATCAGGCTCAAAAGGATCACAGATTACGGTTGTATTTTTACCTTTTAACCTAAAACATGATTGCCCCAAATAATATATATCCATATCAGCTATTCCGCTAAATCCTAGCAAAACAAGACTTCCTTGACAAGTGTATAATGTTTACATATATTAAGGACGCATGAAAAAGGAAATATTATTTGCTATCCTAGCTGGCGGACTTTTCGGCCTAATCATAGCATACGGAGTTTTCAGAATTAACAAATCCGTAGCAAAAACGGAAACACCACAAGTAGCTCAATCCTCATCGCCTTCCCCAAGCCCAACCTTAGGTGATTTTAAAATTACGGTTGCAGAACCGGAATCCTTTGATGTGATAACAAAAACACCTCAAACTGTATCCGGAATTACAAAGGCTTCCTCCTATATAGTCACCTCAGCCGAAAACGGTGATTACTTATCCCAAGTTGCTTCAAACGGTGAATTCTCCGAAGATATAAAACTAAATACCGGATTAAATAGGATTAGTTTCTTTGCATTCTCAAACGATGGAAATTTTACGCAAAGCGATCTCCCTTTGATTTACTCATCTGAATTTGCAAAATATATAAATAGTTCAACGCCGGAAAGTCAACAGTCAACAGATGAAGCAGACTCTATCAGGAATAAGGTTCAACAACAGGTTGAGCAAGCTTTAAATCAAGCTAAAGCATTCATCGGTACTATTACCGACATTGCTTCCTCAAATTTACAGATACAATCGGACTCTTCCGAAATTCTTCAGGTATCAACTAATTCCGATACCTCTTTTGTTCAAGTAGGAACAACCAATAAAGAGATAAAATCTTCCGATGTGGCAATCGGTGATTACATTATTGCAATGGGTTACAAGGATACAAACGGTGTTTTAACAGCCGATCGGGTTCTAATTGATTCTCAACCCGATGATCTGGGAAGAATATTTACTTTTGGTACGGTAACAACGACCTCAAAAAGCCAGATTTCGGTGACCAACCCCAAAATAGAGAGCGAAGCACAAATAACTACCTCCGCCTCAACCCACGTTTATACGTTCGACGAAGGAAAAGTCGGCGTATCAGGATTATCCAAAATTTCCGAAGGAGATTATATAGTTGCAATATCTACCAATACCAAAAGCGGAAAGTTTGCTAGAAGTATATTCATAATCAATATACTCTCAACTCCCGGCGCAACTCCTACACCAAGTACTTCCGAATAGAACCCTCTTTTGCTCCTCTAACTAAAATAAAGCTGGAATTTTAGCTCTAAAAACTATAATATGAACTTTATGAGACAAAAACTACAAACTCTTAAGGGTTTTAGAGATTTTTTACCCAAGGACATGGATATCAGAAACGAGGTAATAAAAAGATTGACCACGATTTTTGAGAGATATGGTTTTTTACCCTTACAAACTCCTGCTTTGGAATATCAGGAAATTCTTTTGGGTAAATACGGACCCGAGGCAGAAAAATTAATGTATCTTTTTGAAGATCCGGGAGCAAGATCTGTCGGGCTTAAATACGATTTAACTGTCCCGTTAGCCAGAGTTGTCGCCTCTTATCCCCAGCTGACTAAGCCCTTTAAGAGATACCAAATTCAAACAGTTTGGCGAGCAGATAAACCACAAAAGGGACGTTACAGAGAAATAACCATGTGTGATATTGATACAATCGGTTCATCCTCTCCCCTCTCCGATGCTGAAATACTAGCTATTGTAAGTGATAGTCTTTCTGCTTTGGATTTCGAAGAATTTGAGACAAAAGTAAACAGCCGGGAAGTGCTCTTTTGGGTTATGGAAACCTCGGGGGTAAATAAAGAAAAATGGCTTTCGGTAATTCAAAGCCTTGATAAATTGGATAAAAAAAGCAAAGAAGAAGTCCAAAGGGAAATCTCCGAAAAAGGATTGGATAACGATACTATCAAAGGCATTTTTAAAAATCTAAAAGGAGCAAAACCAAATAAATACCTCAATACCGTCATTGATCTGGCGAACCAAATGAGTGAGAAATCCAAATTGGTATTCGACCCGACACTTTCGAGGGGTTTGGATTATTACACGGGACCTATCTTTGAAACAATTGTTAAAAAACCCGAAATAGGTTCGATCACCGGTGGAGGCAGATATGATAACCTGATTAAAAATCTCGGAGGTGTTGATTCACCCGCTGTCGGAACATCTTTCGGCTTAGATAGGATTGCCGACGTGATTTCCGAGTTGGGGCTTTGGGAAAATAAGAACACCTCTGTCACAAATGTTTTGGTGACCATCTTCAATAAAGATCTTGCTGACAAATCTATCCAGTTAGCAACAAACCTACGTCAAAACGGTATCAACACTGAGTTATATAACTCTTTAGATACCAAATTAGATAAACAGCTAAAATATGCCGATAATAAGGGAATAAAATATGCCGTAATATTAGGTCCCGAGGAAGTCGAAGCCGATGTTTATACACTAAAAAACCTTTATGACAAAACCCAAAGTAAATTTAGTATCCAGGATCTGATAGAAAAAATTAGATAATGAACCCCCGAAGAGCTAAAGCCTATATTTACTTTTTGATTGTTGCATCCATTTGGGGTGTTGCCGGTCCAATAATTAAATATGTATTGGGTTTGGTTAATCCGGCCATTTTTCTTCTCTACAGATTCACGATATCGGCAGCATTTGCACTGTTGATTTTTGCAATTACCAAACCCAAGCTACCGAAAAAGGCTGGTGTGTGGATCTTGATAATTATTTATTCGCTACTTACTTCAACTATTAGTTTGAGTCTTTTATTTTTCGGATTAAAAAATACGACTGTTTTGGACATGAGTGTAATTAATATGATCTCTCCCCTTTTTACTTCCATGGCAGCTTTTTATATCTTGCATGACAGAATTACTAATAAGGAAAAGCAGGGAATGCTTATAGCTTTTATGGGATCTCTTCTGATTGTGATACAACCTATTTTAGAAAATGGTTATATAGGTGTTCAGTTTTTCGGTAATCTTTTAATATTTTCCACATTGTTTGTAAATACAGCAGGTTCGATATTATTAAAGAAATTACTAAGACAAAAAATCGACCCTTCATTCTTGGCTAATTTTAGCTTTTTATTAGGTTTTGTAAGCTTTATTCCATTAGTAGCAGTTAACTATAACTTTTCTCAAATTGTTTCTACTATTAATAGTCTTCCAATTACAGCGCATTTGGGTGTTTTTTATATGGCAGTAATTTCGGGGACACTTGCCTATACCCTGAGCAATACTGCCCAAAAAACAATCGAGGTATCTGAAGCTTCGCTTTTTACTTACTTACAACCTATTTTTGGAGCAACCCTGGCAGTTGTTTGGCTTAAAGAAATGCCAACTCAAATTTTTATCGTAGGTTCTGCGGTAACTATCTTAGGAGTAATAATTGCCGAAATAAAGAAATCTGGTTTAAAATAGCCTCATTTTTGCTTGTTTTTAATGCGTATAATTGATATAATGTTAGCCTTGGAGAATAAAATTATGAAAGCATCAATCCATCCCAAATGGTATCCGGACGCAAAAGTTACTTGTGCCTGCGGTAATACTTTTGCCGTTGGTGCCACTGTTCCTGAAATTAGCGTAGAAGTTTGCAGTGCCTGCCATCCTTTTTATACAGGCCAAATGAAATACGTGGATACTGCAGGACGAGTCGAAGCATTCCGCGCAAAAAGAGCTCAAGCCAAAGATAAGGTTATTTCCAAGTCTGAAAAAAGAAAACTTAAAAGGCTTCGTAAAATCCAGGAAGAAAGAGAAAAACCGGAATCTTTATCTGAACTAAGAAAAAAGGCAAAATAACAAAACTTTTACTTCTTGAGATAATATGGAACCTCAAACACTATATCTGGAAATACGCGGCGCAACCGGCGGAGATGAGGCAAAAATATGGGCCGACGACTTGGTTCGTATGTATTCCCGTTATGCAAATAAAAAGGGTTTTAAGGTCACTTTTATCGATGACGGTGTACTAAAAATTACAGGCGAAAAAGCCTATGATTTTCTTAAAAACGAGTCAGGAGTACATAGGGTCCAGCGTATTCCCACAACCGAAAGACACGGAAGAATCCATACTTCAACCGCAACGGTGGCAGTATTGCCGGAAATTAAGGAAAACCAGATAAATGTTAACCCCAACGATATCTCAATTTCCTTCTTCAGGGCCTCAACCCAGGGTGGACAAAATGTTCAAAAAGTTTCAACAGCAGTAAGAATTATTCATAAACACACGGGCATAGTTGTAACTTCACAAAAGGAAAGATTCCAGGAGCAAAATAGGCGTATTGCAATGGATCTTCTGAGAACTAAACTTTGGGAAGCACAGGAAGCTAAAAAAGAAAAGGAGATTGCCGGTTACAGAAGTGTGATAGGTCACGGAATGAGGGCTGAAAAAATAAGAACCTACAATTTCCCCCAAAGCCGGGTCACAGATCATAGAATAGGTAAAAGTTTCGGTAATCTCGAGTCTATTTTGGATGGTAATTTAGATAAGATGGTGGAGTTGACCAAAAACTTATAATAACTCTTTCAAAATACTTTCCGGTGTTTTTCTTCTAAAAATTGTGTTTTTGCGATAAAGATGGTATTTATATTATTCTATGCTGGAAAATGAAGCATATAACAAAGCATTAATATCTTATAAGAAATTATCTCAGGAACACGCTTCAAGCGGAAGGGATTTGTTTTATTCTCTTATAATTCTTCCTGATTACAAAGAACAGGCAAAACGTAATGTACCGCTATTAATAGAAATCGCAGGAATACCTCGGAGCGTAAAAACTACCCTACTTCGTAACTCTCAAAAATCTTTTAACAATATCGAAATTTTACCCGAGTATATTGACCTGGCAAAAAGGGAGGGTAGACAAAAATATCCCAACAATCAAGCAGGGTTACTAAGTATGCTCGATGTTAGTAAAATTATTATCGCTATTGCCGGTACAACTGTGATGGTTTCTACCTCATCCAAAAATAATGTCATTTTTTCCGATAAAAATATGGTTGATCATAAAATATTCGATAGGGCCTTATTTGTCGAAAGCATGTATAATAGCAGCTTCTTCGAAATAATCCGAATCTAAGATTCCATTATGAGATTCTTAGTAGAAATATTACTTTTCCCTATGTTTGTTTTGATTTATCTTTATTTTATAGGTTGAAGGTTACTGGCTTTCCCCTACCGTAGCTGTTATTGTTTGAGTTTTGCCATCCCTATAAATTTCAAGAGTCATTTTATCTCCGGGTTTTTTAGAAGAAATAATGTCCGAAAGTGAACTATCATCTGTAATAGCTTTCCCATCAATTTTGGTAATAATATCCCCGGGTTGAAGTCCTGCTACTTCTGCGGGTGAACCGGAAATTATGTCAACCACATAAATTCCTTGCGGCACTTCGTTCAAAATAGCGCTTTGTTTAGAAATCATCTGATATGAAACTCCCAAATAAGGTTTGGCGGCGAATTTACCGGTTGTTTGAAATTGATTAAGAGATTCTTTGACAACATTTATCGGAATAGCAAAGCCTATATTTTGTGCACCCTGGGCAACTGCAACATTTATTCCAACCACTTCACCTGAAGAATTAAGAAGCGGCCCTCCCGAATTGCCCGGATTAATTGCTGCATCCGTTTGAATCACATCATCAAGTTTTTCAACATAGCCCTCAAGAGGATTTCCGGCCGTAATCCCCCTACCCAAGCCTGATACAACACCTGTGGTAACAGTATTTCTGTATTCGCCCAAGGCTGTTCCAATGGTAATCGCTAATTGTCCAATCTGAATATTGTCGGAATTCCCCAAAGTGATAGGAGTTAAACCACTTGCATCTATTTTAATAACAGCAATATCGTTAGACGGATCTTGATTTATTTGTTTAATATCATATTCGGTTCCGTCGTTTGCAATGACTTTATAGGTCAAAGTTGAATCCGATACGACATGTTTGTTGGTAACGATTAAACCATCCGCTGAAACTATAAATCCAGTGCCAATATCCTGTTGTGTACCCCCTTGAATAGTCGATTGGAAGCCTGATATTGGGTTGAATTGTAATACTCTTTGGGCCGGAGCGGTTGCTGAAACGGTTACGACAGAGGGAGAAGCTTTCTTTACAACGTCAGTAACAACCGACTCTTCGCTAGTTACTCTATTCACCGTAGAGGTATTTGCCGATCGCGGAAATAATTTATCCAAAGGCCTTATTCCGAATAACCTATCGGCAATTGCTCCACCGGCTACTGCAGAAACTAGAATAATTATCGAAGCGATTCCAATAGATACCTTATTGATCTTACTTTTCTTTATCATGGGCAAAAATCATTATAGCACCGCCTTCAAGACTTCCAGGGCTTTTTGCAATTGTTCATCTTCAGACGTATTCGTATCATCCGCAATACTATAATCAGGTTCCAATCCTTTTTCGTTTACCCAGTAGCCGGAAGGTGTTAACCATTTTGCGATAGTTATGTGTAAATTCGAAGAATCCCCAATATCCAACGGTTCTTGGATCGTACCTTTACCGAAAGTTACATCTCCGACTAATTTTGTTTTATTAATATCTCGAAGTGCACCTGCAAGGATTTCGGAAGCTGATGCAGATCCACCGTTAACTAAAAGTACCACTGGCATATTCGGTAAAAGCCCCATCTTATCTGTCTTGTACTGATGCTGGTCACCATTTCCTCGCTCTTCGACCACGACAGTTGAACCGTTTTTAACAAAATCCGCCGCAATATCTACCGCACCCTGTAAATACCCACCCGGGTTATTTCTTAGATCAAGAATCATTCCTTTAATGCTAGGGTCTTTGAGAATTTCACGAACTGTTTTATCCCACTCCGTTTGTGTATCCTCACCGAATTTTAGAAGCCTTACATAGGCAATATCTTTGTTATCTCCTTCGACACTATAAACAACCGTAGGAACATCGACCGTCTCCCTCACTACATCAAAAACCAAAGGTTCCGAGCTGTCTCCTCGCAAAATAGTTAAAGTTACAGTAGTTCCGGCTTTTCCACGGATATCCTTAACTGCTTCTTGTAATGAAATTCCTACTGTTCCGATATCCAAATTTTTTTCCTCATCCTTTATGCCGATAATATAATCTCCCGCTTTTATACCAACCTTATCTGCCGGTGAACCGGGAAGCGGTGCTACAACTGCTAGCTGCGTACCTTTATATCCGATTTGAATTCCTACACCGTCAAAACTGCTGCTTAGATCCTCCTGGACAACTTTATTTTCTTCGGGAGGTAAGAATACCGTGTAGGGATCCCCTATTGAAGAAACCATTCCCTGAATTGCCCCATAAACCATCGCTGTGGGATCAAGTTTGCTTTGGTCAAAATAAGAAGAATCTAATGTATCCCAAACCTGCCAAAAAAGTGAAAAATTAAGAGTATTTTTGTCCGGAGGAAGCTGTCTTACTATTTCAACATTTCTTGCCTTGTCAAGTTTAACCTGAAAACCTTTAATACCTAAAAGATAGCCCCCTGAAAATATACCTAAAAACAAAATAAGGTATATAAAACCCTTACGTAAAACAGCAATATTTCGAATTTTAGGCAATTTATTCTTAATCATAAAAAATTATTATAAATAATTTTGTAAGCAATTATAAGAGGTGGTTATACGAAAGGCAATAAACCTAAATGTCTGGCCCTTTTTATTTGCACTGCAAGTTTTCTTTGGTGTTTAGAACAAACACCACTGCGGGATTTTGGAAGTATTTTTCCGCGATCGGTAACATATTTTTCCAACATTCCTGCGTCTTTGTAATCCGGATCTATATGCTGCTTACAAAAAATGCAGTTGGTCGGGACCGGTTTCAATTTAAATGTTTTTCTTCTGCCTTTCTTTCTTTGTGCCATAATTTAATTAAATGAATTGATTAAAAAGGTATATCCTCGCTCTCATCCGAAGTTGTTGTCTTGTTAGAAGATGTTTTCTTTCTTCCTTTACTACCTACTTTTTTGGAATCTACTTTTTTATTCTTGCTTTCTTTATCATCCTGGTTATCTCCTACAGAATCAGGAATATCAAAACTGTCAGAAGCTACAGTCTCAGCGGCATCTCTTCTCGAATCCAAAATAATCATATCTGAAATTACAATTTCCGTTAGGCTTTTTTGAGTGTTATCTTGTGCTGTCCAGCTTCTGGTTTGAAGCCTACCTTCGAGATAGACTTTTCTGCCTTTTGCTAAAAGCTGGGCACAAATTTCAGCCAGTTTATTCCAAGCCACAACCCTATGGAACTCTGCGTTCTCTTTCTTCTCACCGGACTCTGTTACCCACTGCCTGTTGGTTGCAACACCAAAAGTACAAACTGCAGTACCTTGCGGAGTAAATTTTAATTCCGGATCGCGTGTAAGATTTCCTATTAATATTACTTTATTTAGACTTCTTGCCATTATTGTTTGCCTTCTTAGTCTTTACCTTTTCTTTACTAGATCCCTGTTCCCCTTTTACTAACAAATACCTGACAACATCATCTTCCATTTTAAGTTTAGCAGGTATTTGTCTAACTGCCTCTGTAGATAATTCTATCGGAAAGTGTAAAAAAATACCAGTTGTACTTTCGCCAATTTTATAGGCTAAATCTTTTACTCCCCAATCCTGTATTTTTCCCAATTTTCCTTTATTGGTTGTAATTATTTTTTCAATAGTAGCCGATACGGATTTTTTCTTGGCGGAGGTTGCCTTTCCGTCGATTACTATAGTTAATTCATAATTTTCCATACGCGCACAAGTATATCAGTTGCCGATTTTAAACTCAATAACGTCGCCGTCAGCCACGACGTAATCTTTACCCTCACTTCTTACATATCCTTTCTCCCGTGCATTTTTCCAACCGGGGGCATCGATAAATTTTTCAAAGTCACAAACATCAGCCTTGATAAAATTCTTAATAAAATCCGTATGAATTACCCCCGACGCTTCTTGTGCATTACTTCCCTGCCTTATTGTCCAAGCTCTGACTTCTTTTTCTCCAGCCGTTAAAAAAGTCATCAAACCCAGCGTTGCAAAAGCTTTTATAATTAACCGTTCCAAACCCGATTTTTTTACACCGAGATCCGAAAGGTAATCTTTTTGATCCTCTTGGGGAAGTTGCGCCAATTCCGCTTCTGTTTTTGCACAAATCGCGACAACAGCATCTTTTGAAAGACCAAACATTCCTGAAAGTTTGTTTTCTATTTCATCCGCATTTTTAAGATCTTCTTCATCAACATTGATTACAACCAAAATGGGCTTTGAAGTAAGTAGTGAAAGTTGTTTAGCAATTTTTGCTTCTTCGTCGGACAATTTAACCTCTCTGGCTGCAATTCCCTTTTGAAGCACGTCTTTAAGTTTTAATACTACCTGCCACCATTTTTGCAGTTCTTTGTCTGGCGTATTTCCGGGATCTTTTTGCTTTTCCAAAGTTTGGTAATCCGCAAGTTTAAGTTCGGTCTCAACCGTCTCCAAATCAACCTTTGGATCAACTACTCCCTGTTTTATTACATCGGGGTCATTAAAATCCCTGACTACATGACAAACCGCATCAACTTCCCTAATATGGCTTAGAAATTTATTTCCCAATCCTTCTCCTTTGTGTGCTCCTGCTATAAGTCCTGCTATATCCAAAAACTCAACCGTAGCGGGTACTTCTGGAGGTAAATGATCCAGCTCCTCGGATTTTTTAACTACCTCAGCTAATTTTTTTAATCTACCATCAGGAACGGGAACAACACCCACATTAGGCTCAATAGTTGCAAAAGGAAAATTGGCAACATAAGCTTGCTGCTTTTTTAGAAGAGCATTAAATAAAGTGGATTTACCCACATTCGGAAGCCCGACAATCCCGACTTCTAAACTTGAGCTCATGAGAGAATTTTAGCATATTCATCAAAGATGGCTTTAATTACTTTTCCATAACCTGAAAATATTTTATCCTTTTGGTTAATCAAATTAAAAAGTTTTTGCTTCGTTACCCATTGAAATTTTCTAACTTCATTTGGGTCGGTAATTTTGACATCGGATTCATCCCCCAAATATTCAACTAAATAAAAGTTCTGGTCTTGGCCCCTCCATTTAAGTCCTCTTTTTAGAACTATTTCTTCTGGCCAATCATACTTATTTGTTTGGCCACTCTTCGCAATTATCTTAAATTTTAAAATGTTAAGCTCTTCTAGAAGTTCCCTTCTAATTGTTTGTTCTTTCGTTTCGTTTTCCTCTACTCCACCTTGTGGAAATTTCCACCAATTTTCTTCCCAATCGGCCAATTGAACTAACAAATACCTTTTTCCTTTAAATAGAATGCAGGAGACGTTTTTCCGATAAGGTAAATCTTTAATATTTTGTGTGTTTTTCATCTACCTAAAATTATTCTACTATATCGAGTAACGGTTTACCTTGGCCATAAATACAATAATAATTGTTACTTTCCGGATGAAGCTGGCGATTAAGTTCTATTTCCCATTTCGTTTCAGCGCAGGAAGTTCCATAAGCTGGACACTTACTGCAAAAATTTCTTAGTGCTTGTGATTGTTTACGTTGTTTATCCAATAATTCACTTTTTTGCCATATATCAAAAATGTCGTCTTTCTTAATGTTTCCCAAACACCAGCGATTATCAATGTAAGGGACATATCCTCCGCCGTATATTCCACCATCGCAGGTCAAATTAAAGGTGGTAAAACCTGATGGTGGACCGGCCTGTAAACCAAATCCGCCTGCTTTACCGTTAATGGACCTAGATTTGGTTGACCTCATAAAATGAAGGATGTTCAAACTTGGATAATTGGGTTTGAGTTCTTCAATTTTTTTTGAAAAAGCAGCAGACTCTTTGTTTGTTACCGAAAATTCGTTTTCTCCACTCGCACCCCTTCCAATAAAAAGAGGGGTAAAAAAATTAACTTCGTCTGTATATGAACGAGCCATTTCCAATATATATACATAGTCATCCAATGAATATTTAGTAAGAAGCGTGTTTATTCTAAGCCTAACCCCCAAATCGTGCATTTTTTGGATATTTTTTAGAGTCCGGTCAAAACTACCGTTTCCCCGGTTTTTGTCATGATGCTCACTATTTCCATCAACACTAACAGTTACCTGGTCAAGCCCAAGTTCTGCAAATTTTTCTGGAATACCTTCTCCTTGGTCAAAAATTGCATTCGTGTTGCAAGAAATCACAAAACCCAATTTTTGAGCATATTTCATTATGTCAAACCAATCTGGCCTCATTGTTAATTCTCCTCCTGTAAAACGTAAGTCAATTACATTAACCTTTCTTAAGGAATCCAAACTACCAAAAACTTCATCCGTAGATAATTCATTTTGCTTAGGTTTACCAGAAGTATTAAAACAAAGTTTACAACGCAAATTGCAAGCAAGAGTCAATTCATAATAAATTCTGTAAGGTGAATAAAGAATATCTTCCCTGAAGTCTTTTCTTTGCGCAGGCAAAAATACACACTCCTGGGGAGTAATTCCATCTGAAGCAAGAACTTTACCCAATTTATCGCTTCTGACAAATTTTGCACTTAAGGGTTTTCTGTCATATAAGGTAAAACCAAAGGGTTCTTCACGAACCGTATATCTAATTCCCCTTGAAATTTCGCCGACTTCGGTGCGTGTTCGAAGCTCGCTTTCTAAAGTTCCTGGCATAATGAGAGCATTATATACCCTATAGCTGATTATTCAACTTTATCAAAATTTTAATAATTTCCTCTTCCCCGTTCGGCTGGAAAGCAACGCCACCTAAGCTCCTAAAAACCCCGCATACTCTTTCACTATCATCTATTAAGATACAATTTTTGATTTTCATTCTTCTTTCCAATACAACATCTCTGAAATACACACCCCATTTGCTTTCTTTAAATTACCTAAATCACAGGAACAATGAATTTCATCAAAACCAGAAACTAATTCTGGATTTTCCGATAGAGTAAATCTTTTAAAACTATCAACATTATCTGTTCTCAAAATAGTATAAAAATTCTTTCTTAGAGGTTGAAGCGTTTTCAATATCGGTATCGATACATCCAGCTTTTTACAACCCTCCAAGAACGCAGAAAAGATTTCTTTATAAGGAATCCCTAGTTACTGAGAAACTTTGTGGTGTATTTCCTCACTAGAATATCGACCATGCAGCCAACCATTCAATAGCCTTTCCTGGCCATGAAATACAAATTCTTTAATTTCTGGATAGCGATTATGGAGAGGGTGTTTATTATCCAACAAAAGATGCCAATATGGCCGATATGATAAAGCTCCGTTGAAATCCATGAACAACAATCTTTCAACCCCAATCTTTTCTTTTCTCTCTGCACCCATAGTATTTATGTTTATTACTAAACTTAACTGGTTTATACAAACTTTGAAGGTCTATGGATGTCTGAAACTTGGGAGCATAATATCCTTCCTGGACAATCTCTCTCGACAATTATCCTTTCTTTATTTGCCTTCGGAATCATTACCTTGAAGTAGAAATCAAAAGTTGGGATATTGAAATTGGTATCCCGACTTCTAAACTTGAACTCATGAGAGAATTTTAGCATATTCTTTAATTATCTTTTTTATAATCTTTTTATATCCAAAGAAAAGTGTTGCTTTTTTT